>Ga0105237_10001131_pt1 | contig 35787 bp, 28 predicted proteins | sample KBSC24metaG_FD_81520 | JGI IMG/M metagenome (GOLD analysis project Ga0105237, IMG submission 81520) | Corn rhizosphere microbial communities from Kellogg Biological Station, Michigan, USA - KBS C2-4 metaG | ecosystem: Host-associated > Plants > Roots > Rhizosphere > Soil | place: Michigan, USA... | reverse complement strand
ACCGTTTATTAAAGTTTGATTGGTTACCGCGCCTACCGTAGGCAGGGCATGTATGGCGCCGGTTACCGCCGCGTTTACATTTGCCGCCCCTGCTGAGGCTAATACCACATTGCCCGAAATATTACCTACCGCTGCCGATGCCGCCGACCGAACATATATCACAGTACTACTTACTGTGCCGCCTGATTGGCTAAGCGTAACGCTGGCGGCATAGCCACTGCCGGAACTAAGCGACACCTGGAAGTTTGCCGGGGCCGTCGCGGTGATATTTGCCGTTAAGCCGCTGCCCGAAACAGTGAATTGCTGAATGTTCGGACTTACCGAAGCTGAGCCCACGCAGGCGGAAATGATACCTGTTGTCGCACCCGTGGTAATAGCGGCAGCCGGTTTTAACGGCAGCCTGCCAACAGCTGAAACCTGGGCGACTGAAAGAATCGTTATTAAACAAAGTAAAATTTTATTTTTCATTTGATTAATTTTTTGAATAGTAATAAGGCAATGCAGAACTATTAAATAGTTTATTTACTTGAATGATCTTAGGATCGCTTGATTGTGAGTCCAGGTATTAAATTGGTCGATATATTCTTCAAATCACCTAACCAATAAGTGGCTGTAAAACCAATTTGATTAGCTTCCATAAAGTGAGTCGGGTGAATTTTATGAATTACGATATCTAAAATAAGGACACAGAAATGCGATATTATTTATATTATATAAGCAGCCGATAATACTTGACGAAGGGTCATAAATCCTTGACGTAGTGAATGTTCGGCCTGGGTTACGTTGTCCCTTCCAGGCGCATAAAATAATTGATTAGAAATAAAATTTCATTTTTCGTTGGATTAATCTAAAACCGGAAATAAATTGAGGGAGAGTTTTACTGTTAACAAATTACCCAAATTCATAAAACACTGGAAATAATCCATTTGGATAGTTTTTTCTAAAGTAAATTCTGTTGAACTTGTTCCTGATTCTATAACATTGATATAAGAGGCGAATCCCGATATCTGCCATGAAAATTTGCTATATTAATGCGGTAAATTATTTTCTCAGGAATAAATATGAAAGGGTTTAAATACCTGGTATGCTTATTTTTCATGCTGACTGCTGCTTTATATCTTAAAGGGCAGGGTAATCTCTTGTTACCCCTAAAAAAAGTCCCGGTCAATACCATCAATTATGAACAGGGACTTTTAAATAATGAAACTGCTACTATAATTACAGATACCCTTGGATTTACCTGGATAAGTACCACAACCGGTCTGCAGCGGTATAATGGTTATACACTTGAGAATATTGATCCTGTAGTTGATCAGGATACGATCAGGATAAGATCGCGGGTGTACATTTATGGGCTAAAAAATGGAAATCTGTGGATAAGCTGTAAAAAAGGCGTGCTGGAATATAACCCCTTCACCAATGCTTTTAAAAATATTATACCGGTTATCTATAATGCCGATGAGGTTTTTGCGATACTTCCTTTGAGTGAAACACCAGAGGGAATATGGTGCCTGAAGAAAGGGGCCGGAATGGTGATATTTGATAAAAGGGGGAAGCTAAAAAAGGCAGTTCCATCCATAAATACAAAAATTTTAGATGGCATTATCCGTTCAGATTTTGTTAAGTCCTCAAGCAGCATCGCTAATAACCGGGATCATATTTTCATACGAACTTCTTTAAATAGTATCCTCGATTATAATACGACAACCCACCGTTATGAAGTAATGAAGCCAAATGAGGAAATATTCAGCATTACTTGCAATAACTATTTTTTATATATAGACATGCGTCAACGGATATCGAAATACCGGATTTCCGACAAAAAATTCATTAATGATTACCCCTTTAACAACATAACCAGGCAAATTGTAGTAAGCGGCACCGTGTATGCCATCGGAAATAACCGGGTGATTGCAAGTGTAAATGATAAGGTGATAGAGTTTGATGCAGACCTGAACAATGCTAAATTATTGACCACCTTTAACGGCCGCCCTATGCTTTTAACCGGATCGGTTGAGCATATTTATCATGATGCATTTGAGCGGATATGGCTGCTTACCAATGATGATATTAAAAGGATACAGGACAAGGAAATACCATTCGGCTATTTAAAATACCCCGATGCCCCAAACAACTTTGTAAGGTGTTTATATTTTGATAAACAAACCGGGCAACTGCTGGCAGGCTGCATCAATGGAGGTTTGCAGGTGTATGACAGCGCTTCGAACCCGTTATGGCATGATCCATTGCAGACAAATGACTTTAAGGACATATTAGCCATAGATAAGCTAAGCACGAATACCTACCTGGTTATTACCTGGAGCCGGGGATGGTACCTGCTCGACCTGGCAAAAAGAAAACTAACTCCGTTTAACTTTTTAGCCGATGAAGATTTAAAAAGGCATTTATATGAAAATACATTTTCAAGTAATACTCAGCGCCTTAACGATAGTACGCTATTAGTTGCAAGTTTTCCAATGTTTTTCGTTGCGTTTTCCGTGGCAATAAATTGATAACAGCAAAGCCCATGCTGCCATTTTATAAATCTATTGACGACCGGATCAGTTCCGCTTATTATTCCAGTGACGGCACTTTGTGGGTGGGCCTATATCATGGCGACATCTATAAAATGGATAAAAATGATAAAATAGAAACGATCAATCTCCCGGAAAAATTCAGTATAAGATGTTTTGCAGAGGATGCGTTTCACCATATATGGATAGGTACAAGCAGTGGTTTGTACGTTCATACCCTGGATGGCCACATGCTCAAGAGTTTTTATAAGAGTTCGGGTTTGCTAAACGATTGCATCTACAGCATGCTGCCTTTACCCAACAAATCAGCCGTTATAGCAAGCAGTAATATGGGCCTGTCTGATATTTCATTAAATGGCAATATCAAAAACTACACAAAGGAGCTTGGATTGCAGGATAATGAGTTCAATACAGCAGCGGCATTAATTACCAATTCGGGCAAGTTTTATTTCGGAGGCGTAAGCGGCATCACCGCCTTTTACCCAACCGCGCTGAATAATCTGCAAAATAAGCCTTTGCTGAACATGACGAGGCTGGTTGTTAACGATTCAAGCTACAATTCGGCAGGGATATGGAAGGGTGATACTATCAGGCTGAAATCCGCTCAAAACCACCTGCAATTTGATTTCGCAGCAACAGGCCCGCTTAATGCCGACAAATATTTTTATAGATACCGTTTGATCGGGTTTGAAAAGCACTGGCAAAGCACTCATCAGCCCACGGGCATCCGGTATATTCTTCAGCCCGGTAGTTATACGCTTGAGGTGGCCTGCAGCAATGAATTATCCGGCACCGCCGAAGTGAAGAAGAGCATTCTGATTATTATCGCTCCCCCCTTTTGGCTCACCTGGTGGTTTTTTGTTATTATAGGTTTATGTGTGATTGGTACTGTTGTGCTTATTGTAACCTATTATAACAAGAGAAGATACCAACGAACGCTGCAAGAGCTAATAGTAAAGCAACGCCTGCAAAGTCAGCGGGAACGCATCAGCCGCGATCTGCACGATAATTTGGGCGCACAGGCGAACGCTATATTTTATGGCACGGAATTATTAAGGCAAAATGGAAATAAAGGGCACGAACTGGTGGATAACCTGCATGATACGGCAGGTGACATGCTGACCGTGCTGCGCGAAACACTCTGGGCGATGAAAATAACCGAAGTAGAGGCAGCCGACCTTTGGCTGCGGATATTAAATTTCGCCAGGAAAATAGGCACCTACTATCCCAATCTTAAAATGAATATAAGCGGTACGCCGCCTGCCGCATTTACCATCAATGCTTCTATGGCGCTAAATATGATCTTAATCGTGCAGGAAGCCATAAACAATGCGATAAGGCATTCAGAGGCTTCGGTTATTTCTATCAGCAGCTATTCCAATGATCATTCCTGGCGGATAGAGATCATAGATGACGGCAAGGGATTTGACTTGCCTGCAGTAAAGAAAAAAACGGAAAGCTACGGTTTGGATAATATGGCCGAAAGAGCACAGGAATCCGGCATCAAATTTTCGATAAATTCTGTGCCTTCACATGGAACAAAGGTTTTCCTGGAGATCGACTTGCTTAAAATGGAATCACAATTAACTTAATAAGGTATGATAAGAGTTGGCATTGTAGACGACAAAAAGAACAACCGCATCATACTGGCGGATAAATTGCGGCGTAATAACCTGTTCGATATTAAGCTGGAGGCGGCGAATGGCGAAATATTCCTGGAGAAAATGGCTGTCTTAAAGTTTGATGAAAGACCAGAGATCGTGTTGATGGACCTGGAAATGCCGGTAATGGACGGCATTGTTACTATTGCAACGGGCTCATCGCTTTACCCGGGCATTAAATACGTGGTACTCACCATTTTTGACGATGACGATAAAATATTCAACGCGATAAAAGCGGGTGCCTGCGGCTATCTTTTAAAAGAGGAAAGCGGCGAGATCATTGCCGATATGCTGATCAACCTATGGAAAAACGGCGCCGGGCCGATATCGCCAAGCATTGCCTATAAGATATTGCAGATCATTCAACAGCAGTCCGTCACCAAATCTGCACAGGGCGAACAAAAAAGCGATAATCTTTTTCATCTCAGCGACAGGGAAAAGGAGATTTTAAGATCTCTTTGCGAGGGGCTGGAATATAAAGAGATCGCCGAGAAATTATCAATCAGCCCCAATACGGTAAAAAAACATGTGATCAATATTTATGATAAACTGCATGTAAATAATAAGGCGCATGCCTTGCATATCGCTTACACTAAAAATTTGTTATGATCTCCGCCCGGTTCGCACGTCTAAGCCTAAACATCAACAGCAGGTGAAACAAAAGTAAAACTTTTTTGCATTTGCTAAAAATATTAGCATAACTTTATACCTCCAATTTGGATGGTATGGCCGCTACGAAAAGAGAGCTGATTGACAGGCTGCAAAAAAATATTTTGCAATGGGAAGGCTATAAACCGCCGGTTGCAGGTACACGTTCCCTGGCCGGCCTGGGCCTGGTAGAGGCGGCTTTTCCAAACGGTGTGTTCCCGGTGGCTGCGGTGCATGAGCTTGTTTGCGGTTCAACTAAGCAGGCGGCGGCCGGTTGTGGCCTGGTGACTGGTATCCTTTCAGCTTTATTAAAACAGGATGGCGTTTGCGTGTGGATCGGTCGTGCACGGCGTTTGTTCGCCCCTGCCCTGGCAGTCTTTGGCGTATCGCCGCATAAAGTCATTTTTATCAGTTTAACCAAAGACAAAGATGCGCTTTGGGTGATGGAAGAAGCGTTGAAATGCACCGGGCTGACGGCAGTAGTTTGTGAAGTATGCGAACTGGATTTCAAACAATCCCGGCGCTTGCAATTAGCAGTGGAACAAAGCCGGGTAACAGGTTTTATACTGCGGAATGCGACCAAAAAATTGGGTTCGACGGCCTGTACCGCACGCTGGCGGGTGAAGCCATTACCAAGTGCGGACCTGGATGGCCTGCCCGGGCTGGGTTTCATGCGCTGGCAGGTAGAGTTGCTCAAAGTGCGCAACGGCCAAACAGGTAGCTGGGTACTGGAATGGAAAGACGGTTGCTTTAACCGGGTTGAAGAAGTTTTGATATTAGAAGAAAGGCAGGTAGGGTGAGCGATGCAAAAGCGTTATATGGCCATATGGTTCCGGCATTTGCTGACGGACGGGCTGGCGCTCCGCCGGCCTGCATTAAAAGAAGTGCCTTTTGTTTTGACAACGCCGGTCAAAAATCGGGTAGTCATTACCGCCTCCAGCCCCCTGGCTGAACAACAGGGTGCTTTCACAGGCATGGCTGTAGCAGATGCACGGGCCGCCGTGCCTGAACTGGTAGCAGTTGACGATACGCCGGGTAAAGCAGCTAAATTATTACGCTTACTGGGCTTGTGGTGTATCCGCTATACCCCCATTGTAGCGGTTGACCTGCCGGATGGCCTTGTACTTGACATCTCCGGCTGTGCCCATCTTTGGGACGATGAGCGCGGCTATCTCAAAGAGATCGTTTTGAAATTGCGGAAGGCAGGTTTTGACGCGCGGGCGGCTATTGCCGATACGCCGGGTGCGGCCTGGGCAGTGTCCCGTTTCGCGACGGTTTCGCCCATCGTTCCTGTGGGGGGGCAAATACAGGTGTTGTCCGGCTTACCCCCGGTCGCTTTAAGATTGGATGCCGAAATATTGGAACGATTGAAAAAATTGGGCTTTCGTACCATTGGGCCCTTACTGATGATGCCTTCGCCTACTTTACGGCGACGCTTTGGTAATGAATTATTGGTGCGGCTTGACCAGGCCCTGGGCAGAATAGATGAAGTATTAACTCCGCTAACACCACCGATGCCTTACGTGGAGCGACTCCCCTGCCTGGAACCGATACGCACCGCGCCGGGTATTGAGATCGCAATCGAAAAATTATTGTCGGCTTTATGCCTGCGTCTCCAGGCGGAAGGCAAAGGGCTGCGTAAAGCGGTGTTGAAATGTATCCGGGTGGATGGCCGTACCGTGCAGGCGGGTATCGGCACTAACCGGGGCTCGCATAGCGTTTCACATTTACAGAAGTTATTTGGTCTGCAAATAGCCAGGATCGAGCCGGCTTTGGGCATCGAATTGTTTGTGCTGGAAGCATCCAAGGTGGAGGATATGGAAACCGTGCAGGAACAAATTTGGGCGGTTGACCGGGGTTTGGCAGATACGGCGCTGGCCGAACTGCTCGACCGTGTTGCGGGTAAAGTTGGCGCTGAAACTATTCAGCGCTATTTGCCGGCGGAGCATTACTGGCCTGAACGCTCTGTTAAAATCGCAACTTCATTATCAGAAGAGCCAAGCACTGTGTGGCCGGAGCAAATGCGGCCGATCCGTTTGCTATCAAGGCCCGAACCTATAGAGGTGATGGCCCTGGTACCGGATAATCCCCCCAAAACTTTTACTTATAATAATAAACGGCATGTGATCATGAAAGCCGACGGGCCCGAACGGATTGGCCGGGAGTGGTGGCTGGACAGTGGCGAGCACCGTGATTATTATGCCGTTGAGGATAGCGAAGGCCAGCGTTATTGGGTATTTCGCTCGGGGCATTATGATGGTAGCGACGCCAGGTGGTATTTACACGGATATTTTGCCTGATCATGGAATATGCAGAATTACAGGTGACCTCTAATTTCAGCTTCCTGCGCGGTGGTTCGCACCCGCATGAACTGATAGAGCAGGCAGCGGCTCTGCACTATTCGGCTATAGCCGTTACCGACCGAAATTCATTGGCAGGTATTGTGCGCGCTCATATGGCTGCCAAAGCGGCGGGTATCCGTTTTATCCCTGCCTGCCGGCTGGACCTGGTGGATGGCGCCAGTTTACTCGCCTATCCTACAGATATACAAGCTTATGGAAGATTATCTGCATTGCTAACGAAGGGCAACCTGCGGACGGAGAAAGGCCAATGTGAATTATACAAAGCAGACGTATATGCGCACCAGGAAGACATGCTGTTTATAGCGGTGCCGCCCGACAAACTGGACAGCCGCTTTGAACTGGACGCCGACTTTCTGAAAGACCTGGCGGAATACAGGAAGCAATTCAGCCAGTCGCTTTATTTGGCCGCTTCCTTTAATTACCAGGGACAGGATGCCAAACGCTTATTCCGGTTGGCGGAAACAGGTGTGCCCTTAGTGGCAACGGGCGATGTATATTATCATTACGCCGAACGGCGGGAATTACAGGATGTACTGACCTGTGTCCGCGAAAAATGCACCATCCACACGGCCGGGTTCAAATTACACTCTAATGCTGAGCGATATTTAAAAGAGTTACCTGAGATTGACCGGTTATTCCGACAATATCCCGATGCTTTAGCTAATGCTTTATTCATCGCTGATGCCTGTGCTTTTTCTTTAGACAGCCTTAAATACATGGAACCGGAGGAAGAATTGGTAGGTGGCCTTACCCGGCAGCAGCGTTTGGAAAAGTTGACCTGGGAAGGTGCAAAGGCCTGGTTTGGCGACCCGGTACCGGAAAAGCATGTTAAACAAATTGAATTCGAGCTGGCCTTTATCGAAAGGCGACGGCTGGCCTGGTATTTCCTTCGGGTTTATAAAAAAACCCAGTTCGCCGAAGATCACGGCATTCTGCACCAGGGGCGCGGCTCGGCAGCCAACTCTACTGTTTGTTTTTGTTTGGGCATTACAGCAGTGAACCCGGCCAAATCCCGTTTATTATTCTCCCGCTTTATGTCGGAAGCACGGGATGAATGGCCCGACATTGACGTAGATTATGAGCATGAACGGCGCGAGGAGGTTATCCAGTTCATCTATGAAGATTACGGGCGCGACCGGGCGGCTATCGTGGCAACAGTAACACAGGAGCGGCATAAGGGTGCCATCCGCGACATAGGCAAAGCGATGGGATTATCGGAAGATACCATTAAACGCATTGGCGCCACGATATGGGATTTTTACGAGGAAGGTTTTGATGAAAAACGGTTGCGCGACCAGGGATTGAACCCTAACGATCCGCTGATCTTAAAAGTATTGCATCTGACCTGCGAGCTGATGGGTTTCCCCCGGCAATTGGGGCAGCATACGGGCGGCTTTGTGATAACGGAGGGTAAATTATCCGATTTCTGCCCGGTACTCAACGCCCGGATGGAAAATCGCACGCAGGTAGAATGGAACAAGGACGACTTGGAAGATCTCGGCATCCTCAAAATAGATGTGCTGGGTTTGGGCATGCTGACGATGATCCGTAAAGCTTTTGACCTCGTGCTGCGTCATTACGACCGGAAATTAACTTTAGCCAATGTACCGCAGGACGACCCGGCGGTGTATGATATGATCTGCCGGGCAGATACCATCGGCGTGTTCCAGATCGAGAGCCGGGCGCAGATGTCGATGCTCCCAAGGCTAAAACCTCGTTGCTTTTATGACCTGGTGATCGAAGTGGCCATCGTTAGGCCCGGTCCAATCCAGGGCGATATGGTGCACCCTTATCTGCGGCGACGCAATAAGGAGGAAGAACCCGAGTACCCCCAACCCGAATTGGAAGAGATATTGAGCCGTACTTTGGGTGTGCCGCTTTTCCAGGAGCAAGCAATGGAAATCGCTATTGTGGCGGCAGGTTTTACCCCGGCAGAAGCCGACCAGTTGCGGCGTAGTATGGCTTCCTTTAAAGCAAATGGCAAGCTGCATTTGTATGAGACGAAAATGGTGGAAGGCATGGTGGCGCGGGGTTATGAGGAAGATTTTTCGCGGCGGGTGTTTAAGCAGCTGCAGGGTTTTGAGGGTTATGGCTTTCCTGAAAGTCATGCGGCTTCGTTTGCTTTGCTGGTATACATCTCATCCTGGTTGAAATACTATTACCCGGATGTTTTTTGCGCGGCGCTTTTGAATAGTCAGCCAATGGGATTTTATCAGCCTGCGCAAATTGTAAGGGATGCCCGGGAACACGGGGTGCAAGTACTGCCGGTGGATGTCAACTGTTCGGAATGGGATAATACGCTGGAAATCAAGGGCGGAAAATACCTGGCGGTGCGATTAGGTTTCCGGCAGGTGAAGGGGCTGAAAGAAGATGATATGGCTGTGCTGGTGGCCATGCGAATAAATGGTTACCGGCATATCGACCAGCTACGTGCCGTAGGCGTGCCCGAAGCGGCATTGGGAAAACTGGCGGATGCGGATGCCTTCCGTTCTTTGGGTACAGACAGGAGGATGGCTTTGTGGGAGGTTTCGGCATTAGCTGACCGGCCGATCGGCTTGTTTGATGGGCAGTTATCGGAAACTGTTTTAGAATTGCCGGTGGAGCTACCGCCGATGACGCGGGGCGAGCATGTGGTGCAGGATTATATTTCTACGGGATTATCGCTAAAAGATCACCCTATCGGATTGGTTAGGCAGCAGTTGACACGTATGCGGAATGTGCGGGTAAGCGAGCTGTTAAATAAAAAAGATGGCGATGTGGTATCTATCGCGGGCCTGATCACGGTGCGGCAACGGCCAGGTACGGCCAAGGGCGTTTTGTTTATGACGCTGGAGGATGAAACAGGATCGGCCAACCTGGTAGTATGGCAAGCACTGTTTGACAAATACCGCAAAGAGATCGTCCAGTCGCGCTTGTTAATGGTGTCCGGAAAATTACAAATTGCAAATGGGGTAACCCACCTGGTGGTGCACCGTTGTTTTAACCTGACGGCCCTGCTGCGGAGCTTAACGGAAACCGACCTGCCGCAAACGCTGGCCCGTGGTGATGAAACCACTAAACCGGTTAATTACGATGGGCGGTCAACAGAACCTGCCGTTTCTACCGAAGGCGCTTTTCATAAGGGGCGAAATTTTCATTAGTCCAGGCTAATTATAAATTATATTTACATAAAACACTTAATATGAATTATTTAATCTAAATTTTATAAAGTAAAACTTTACACTGTTTCAGTCTGTTTCAAAGTGTTTCACTTTTTTGGTGAAACAGTGAAACAGTTGGCTATTTAAGAATTATTAAGCTGATAACCAGTAAATTATAAAGCGATTTTGCCTGTTTCGGGGTGTTTCAGGTGAAACAGCAAAACCAGGTTTTTAGGCGTGTCGAATAACCAAAGGAAAATCACACAACTGCCCTAGCGGTAAACATGCCGCTATAATACTTACGATATCCCCATCCCAAAAGCAGGTTTGGTACAACCAACGTAACGCCCATCAGCCAGCCGGACGGCACCAGTATGGTATGGAACAGCAACACGTTTAAACTGATGGGGAAAAGCACCACAGCGGAAAACGGGGCGTAGCGGTTAAATATCAAAGACAACCCTCCTACTATCTGTATCACCTTTTGCATGGGATAAAAGTAGCCTGTGCCTTTTAAGCCTGCTATAAAGGCTCCTGCTTTGCCTGTATGCAGTGGTTGGTAAGGTATAAAATGCAGGAAATAATCAAGGCCGAAGATAAGATAGATGACCCCAAGCAGTATGCGGGAGATTAGTACCGTAGTTTTCATTGGTTGTTAGTATTTGAATCAGGCAAATTTATATTGTTAGTTGGGTTTGATCATTAGTATCACAAATGTTACCGGTGCAAAATAAAAAGTAGTCCTAAAGATATTCATAAATTTGGCCCGAAGCAGCTAAATGTATACTAAGCTATCAAACTGTACAAATATGCTCTTTAAGTAAATATCTAAAGAAGAAAAACATGCAGCCAAACACCGCTCTTTTAGTAATGGATATGCAAGCAGGGATATTAGCTATGTTTCCTGATAGTACAATCCTCGTCAACAATGTAAAAAAAGCAATAGCCACAGCCCGTAATAACAATGTGCCGGTTTTATATATCGTAGTCGGCTTTAGAAATGGTGCGCCGGAAATAGGCAATAACAATAAAACTTTTGCTGCTGCGAAAGAACGCTTCGCCAGCGTAAACATGGATGAGTTTATGACCGTTGCCCCTGCACTCGGCCGATTGCCAGACGAACTTGTTATTTCCAAACGCCGTGTCAGCGCCTTTACCGGAAGTGATTTGGAAGTGATTCTGCGCGCAAAAGGCATTCAACACATCGTATTAACCGGTGTTGCCACCAGCGGTGTTGTTTTATCAACCGTACGCGAAGCTGCGGATAAGGATTATATGATAACTGTGTTGGCTGACTGCTGTGCTGATGGCGATGAAGAAGTGCACCATGTGCTCACTACTAAAGTTTTCCCACGCCAGGCAGACGTGCTTGACGTAGCGAATTGGAAGTAAATTACCACTGACTTAAAATGCTTCATTCAGGTTTAGGAAGAAGCCCTTGTTGCCAAACTTGCCGAAAGCATAATCCAGCGCTAAATTGGTGCGTGTGGCCTTGTTAAACAATACCCGCAAACCACCGCCGTAACCCGGCTGAAACACCTGGAATAGTTTCGTGCCCTGTTCATCATTAGCGCTTTGCATGCTACCAAAAACAACCCCGCTGATGAACTTGTTTTTCAATATCGGAAACCTAAACTCCGCTTCAGTGTCATTAAATTTCGTCCCCTTAAAATATTGGGAAGTGTATCCCCTCCCGCTTCTGAATGATCCGTCCCGCGCAGTACCGGGCAGTTCAAGATAAGGTATCGTTCCGCTCAACAGGTATGAACCCCAGTTCCATAAAGCAAGCACGGTTTCGGGACTGGTCGACGACAGGCTGATATATTTCCTGACATCTGTTGTAAACTGTACTGAATTTTTTGTGCTCCCTATCCATGTCTGGTTGATCCGGAAGCCCGCATCAGCATAGATACCCTTATAAGCACGGTTTTGGTTATCCCGCGAAGTATATTCTACGTTAAACAAAAAACCATTTGCCGAATAATGATCCTTTGGAAATCCATGCTGATTATTATATACGCTGTAAGGTGTCCCATTGTCCACAGTGTCCTTTTGATTGATGTTTCGTCTTACCTCGAATGACATACCGGCGCCCACAAACAGGTTTTTGGCAACTTCCTTATAAACCTTTTCCCTGGCATTAAAATATATCGAATGTAAAGCATAAACCTTATGTTCAGGATCTGACAGCACCTGATTTTCCGGGGTGCCGGAATTGTCACCATGCCCTATGCCAAGCCCATAATCCGGCGTCACTGTTTTAGCTACAACCAGGTTACCCTGGAAGTTCCACTTATTACCCGGAGTGAAAATATTATGATTGACGTAAAAATAAATGATGCCCTTTGTAGTAATAGATGCCGATGTTGCCGCAACTGATAATAGCGTATTTGGATCGCCGCCCAGCTTTTTACCTGCAACTGCTTTAATACCTAATTGCCCGCCAATAGTAGGATTAGCCGCTACATTCGGCACAACAGTAATCCCTGAACCATGATGCAAAGTATCCGGCTTTTTGCCGGGATGAAAAACATTCCGGATGACGTCGCCAAAATCGTACTGCTTGCTAAGATTCTCCTTTGGCAATTTTATTTTCTGTTTTTTTGCATTTAAGGAGTCGGATTTCAAAGAATCGATAGCATCCCTGGTCTGTGCAAAACAAACGTTTGTAAGTAGCAGGCCGCCAATTAATAATGTTAATCGTAAATATATCATCACTCCCGACTAACAGCAAGTTTAAGCTAATTGTTTACTTTATATCAATGATAAAAGGCATATATAGCTGATTATGACACTTTAAAAACCATTCTTTTTAATCTGGACTAATAAAAAACCATTCTTTTGGCATTGTTTGCCCCCAAGTGATGTCGTAGCTTTGACTTCGATCTTGGCGGGCATCATGATAAACTAAGTAACACCACAAAATGACAACTCCGAACGACATACAATTTGCCAAAGCTGAAACCTTTAAAGCGCTGCATGAACGCACAGGCATATTCGTTATTCCCAACCCATGGGACGCAGGTTCTGCAAAGATATTGGAGAGACAGGGCTTCGAAGCGCTTGCCACTACCAGCGCCGGGCTTGCTTTTTCACTTGGAAAACCGGATGGATTACAAGCAGTCACCCGCGATGAAACTTTGGCCAATGCACAAGCCATCGTCTGGGCAACCAGCCTTCCGGTTGTAGCAGATTTGGAAAACGGATACGGTAAAGATCCTGAAACCTGCGCCGAAACCATTTTACTTGCAGCAAAAATAGGACTCGTTGGTGGTTCTATTGAAGATGCTACCGGTGATCCCAATGATACGATATACCCTTTTGAGCTCTCTGTAGAACGTGTGAAAGCGGCCGTGAAAGCAGCCCGGTCCCTCCCATTTCATTTTACTCTGACGGCAAGAGCCGAGAACCTGATCTATGGTCACGTCGACCTTAAAGATACCATTCGCCGGCTCGAGGCTTATGCGGATGCCGGTGCAGATGTGCTTTTCGCCCCCGGCTTAAAAACAAAGAAAGATATTGCTGCGGTGGTAAAAGCCGTATCACCGAAACCTGTGAATGTTGTGATAGGCCTGGGTAGTGCTGATATTTTTTTAAATGAATTTGCAGACCTTGGTGTAAAAAGGATAAGCCTGGGTTCCACACTTGCCCGTGTAGCTTATGGTGCATTCTTCCGGGCCAATGAAGCTATTCTTCAAAAAGGTTCCTTTACTTTTGCCAATGAGGCGGCACTTACCTATACTGATCTTAATTCCATATTTAAGAAGTAATAGCTTATAAACGGCCGTGTTTCTCGCTAAATTATTATACCTGACATGTTTGCATAATAAGAATTTAGAATATCCTTCAAACAATTAGCTGAACAATAAAGTAAATAGATTAAATGAAATCTAAGCTATTCCTTTACGTTTCGCTGGCGGTAGACATATTGATCGCGCTTTCAAAATTTATAGCGGCAGCGATAACCGGCAGCTCCTCCATGGTAGCTGAGGGGATACATTCTGTAATCGATGCCATAAGTCAGCTGTTATTATTGTGGGGCATAAAAACAAGCAAAAGGTTGCCGGATGAAATACGTCCTTTTGGTTATGGTAAGGAATTGTATTTCTGGTCGTTTATCGTGTCGCTTATCATTTTTATTTTAGGAGGATGCATTTCCTTTTACGAAGGTTTAATGCGGATTCAAAAACCTGAATTTAACGCGAATCAGGACTGGAACTATATCATTTTAACCATTGCCTTTATATTTAATGTCGTATCCATGCTTACGGCATTAAGGGCTTTTAATAAACAGCGTGGTCACATCCCCTTTTTCAAAGCAATAAAAGATAGTAAGGACCCGTCAACGTTCATTGTTCTTTTAGGCGATGTGGGCGATCTTTTAGGGTTGATCGTAGCGTTTCTCGGGGTGTATTTAGGGCATTTATTCCATAATCCTTACTATGACGGCATTGCTTCTATGTTAATTGGTGTAATCATGATCTCCATTTCTTTATTGTTGGTAAACGAAAGTAAAAGTTTACTGATGGGCGAAACCACCAGCCGGAAAACCTTACGGAGAGTAGTGGCGCTTACCGAAGAAGATAAAGCTGTGCTCAAAGTAAAAAAACACTTCTCAATGTATATGGCTCCGGAGGAAGTGTTACTGCAGCTTAATACGGTGTTTAACGATGACCTCAGCACAAAACAGATAACGGACGCCATTGAAAGAATTACTAAAACCATCCAGGTTGAATTTCCCCGGATCAAACAGATATTTATTGAGCCGGTAGCTAAATAATTACCATCCCGTTGTTTTTAAATAATTCACCCTGTATTCACCGGGTGTACAGCTTTTAAATTTCCTGAACTGCCTAAAGAAGAACGGCTGGGTGTCATAACCCGAGGCATAGCAGATCTCCGATATACTTTTATCGGTTTCTATCAACTGTGTACAGGCATGGTTGATACGGTACTCATTCAAATAACAAAAAAAGGTTTTACGCATCACTTTACTGAAAAACCTTGAAAAAGCTTCTTCCGTCATTTTGTTTTTTTGGGCGACCTCAGCCAGGCTTACCTTTCGCGCATAATGCTCCCTGATATAATCCAGCGTGATCCCAATCCGTTCGTTATTGTTATAATTGAGTAAGTGGGTGTCATTATTCGATGTAAGTAAGGTGGTTTCGGAGCATAAGGAAAGTTCCCGTAAAATCTTCAAAAAATAATGGAATCGTTCGAAAGACTCAAGCTTCGTCAGGTTTTTAATCTTATTCTTAAAGTCAACAGCCGCAGTAATATTGAATTTAACACCATTGCAGGCACACTGAAACAGTTTTTTGATGCTAATAAAATCCTCGCTGTCCAGCCATTTTCTATCGATCAGGTCTTTATCCCAATGGATCACAATGGCACTTGCCCCACCTTTTTGTGGATTGGTATTTTTCCAGCAATGCGGCAGGTTGGGGCCTAATAAGATCAGATCATTCTCTTTAAAATCCTCAAAATGATTGCCCACATACCTTGTGCCCGAGCTTGATAAGATATAAGTGAGCTCATACTCCGGGTGGAAATGGAACGACGCGTCAAACTCCTCCTTCCTGAACATGAACGCATTAAAGGAGTGATCTGGTTTTGTACGGAGCTGTTCGAGCTGGGCCCTCATTTACTAACTTATTTTAATTCAAAAATAAAGCTACAAACATATGATCATACAAAAAAGGCTAATAAGTAATCAAAATAAGCAACAGGTTTTATTTTTTATGAAGATAGATTTGGGTAAACATTACACATATGACCATTAAAGCAAAAGCTGTAATCATCATTACGCTATTTTTGATCAGTCAATTCATATTGTGCCAAGCCTGTGCAGCAGCAAAAAAGCCAACATTTGATCCGGATAACCTTCACATCAGTTGGAAATTCGAGACAAACAATTATAATAATCACCCCAAATTCCTCGCTTCGTTGACATTGATTAACATAGATCAGCATAGCATCCCCGCTTCCGGCTGGAAGTTATATTTCAGTTTACGTTACCACGGTGTATTACAATCATTGAGTAATGATCTTATCATACAGCACGTCAAAGGCGATCTTTTTTACATCACTCCTTCTGATGTGTTTAAAGGACTAAACCCCAGTCAGTCAGTCAAAATTGACTACACTGGCACGGGTGCCGTAGCCAACTACCAGGATATCCCATCCGGTATTTTTTGGGTTGATGCTGATACAAATAAACCGCATACCGTTCCTTTAACTAATATTACCCATAACACCGGTTCATTGCACGGTGCCGATGCTCAAGCCATTTTTGATCAGAACCAGGGAATAACGGATATCCCGATGAGTAAGTTACCCGGTATAATTCCCAGCCCAGTTTCATTTAAAGGGAGTAACGGAGTTTTTATATGGGACAACGAGGTCGATATCCAGTCTGATAATTTATTTAAAAACGAAGCGGCTTACCTTTCAGAAGAATTTAAATCACTTACAGGCACATCCCCATCACCTTCTGCAGCCAGGAAACATATTATATTCCGTAAAAAAGCAATGCCTAAGGAAGCTTATGAACTTACGGTTACTCAAACTAATATTACCATCTCCGCTTCTTCCGGGGCGGGTATCTTTTATGGCATTCAGTCGCTCAAAAATTTATTGCCCGCTAATGTATGGTCAACTAAACATTCGGGCTTATCCGTTCCTTGCGTGACTATCCGTGATGAACCAAGATTCCCTGTCCGTGCTTTTATGCTTGATGTATCCCGGAATTTCCAATCGAAACAGGAAATTATCAAACTGCTGGATCTGATGGCCCTGTATAAACTTAACACTTTCCATTTTCATTTTACCGATGATGAGGGCTGGCGGGTCGAGATACCTGGCCTGCCCGAATTAACTTCCATCGGATCACAGCGTGGTTATCCATTTGATAAAGACCAACGACTACAACCCTCCTACGGATCAGGCCCTTCTACTGCTGATAAAATGGGAAGTGGTTATTACTCGCGTAAAGACTTTATAGATATATTAAGATATGCCAAAATCCACCACATTAAGGTAATCCCGGAAATCGAATCACCCGGTCATGCTCGTGCAGCCGTTAGATCAATGCTGGCAAGATATCACAAGTATATAAAAGCAGGCAATCCCAAAGCAGGTGAAGAATACTTGTTAACCGACCTGAAAGACAGTTCAAAATACAACAGCGCTCAATCTTTTAATGACAATGTGATGAACCCGGCTCTGCCTTCAACCTATCGTTTTATCAGCAAGGTGGTGGATGAATTGGTTGCCATGTACAAAGAAGCCGGCGCGAAACTGGACATGATCCACATGGGCGGAGATGAAGTGCCCGATGGCACATGGGAAAAATCGCCCGCTATAAATGAGCTGATGAGAAAAGACGCCTCGTTAAAGGACATTAATGATGTGTTCCTGGATTATTTCAAAAAAGTGAAGCTGATATTGAACAGGCGTAAACTCAACTTATACGCCTGGGAAGAACTGGCTATCGGCACGCAAAAAAATGATAACGCAAGAAAAATCATAAATATCCCTGGTTTTGTTAAAGACGCGGTTAGCCTGGATGCCTGGTATAATGTGGAGGGTAATGAAGATATTCCATACCAGTCGGCCAATGCTGGCTATAAAACGGTACTAACCAACCTCGATTATTTCTATTTCGATCTCACTTATCAACGGTCGTTTTATGAACCCGGAGATGAATGGCTGGGCTTTTTAGATACCAAAAAGATTTTGTCATTTATCCCTTACGATTATTACCGTAACGCTACCATAGATTTTTCCGGCAAGCCTTTTCCTCCGGGATATTTCGATAAAAAGATACAACTGACTCCGGATGGAAAAAAGAATATAACCGGCGTACAAGGCGCGCTTTGGGGTGAAAACATTCGCTCGGCCAAACAAATGGAATACATGATCACCCCAAGACTATTGGCCCTTGCCGAAAAAGCATGGGCTAAGGCGCCCGCATGGGAAACAGAGCAGGATACTGCACACGCTGCGCGTTTATACCAGCAATACTGGAATGTTTTTGCGAACCAGGCAGGTAAAAGAGAATTACATAAATTAACGGCTTATCACGGTGGCTATAACTTCAGGATACCAGCAGCCGGTATAAAGGATGTGAATGGACTAATTATAGCAAATCAGCAATTCCCCGGAATGCTTATCCGTTACACCACAAACGGCACTGAGCCAAATCGAACCAGCCCTGTTTATTCGAAGCCTATAAGATTAAATGGCACCATCAAGATGAAAATATTTGATAGCAAAGGCAGAAGCGGGGAAACATCCAGTATAACTGTTAAACCCCGCTGAAGATCGAAAATCCACCGTCAACACAGATCATCGAACCCGTAACAAATGCTGACGCGTCACTTAGCAGCCATACCAGCGCCCCTATCAGTTCATCAGGGTGGCCGAAGCGTTTAAAGGGTGTATTCCTTATCACCGACTCGCCGCGTGGCGTATAACCGCCTTCTGGCTTAGTTAATAAGTTCCTGTTTTGCTCAGTCAGGAAAAAGCCTGGAGCAAGTGCATTCATCCTGATCGCATCTCCGTAACGGTTCGCCAGTTCAACAGCAAACCATTGGTTATAGCAATCAACAGCCGCCTTCCCCATATTATAACCAATCACCTTAGTTACGGCCCTTTTTGAGTTCATGGAAGATATATTGACAATGCTGCCTTTACCCGTTTTAGCTATAGCTTCCCCAAATACCTGCGTAGGTAATAGCGTGCCCCACAAATTAAGGTCCATCACCTTTTTCATCCCATCGAGGTTCATTTTGAAAATATCCTCATTGGGTTGCAAAACACCTTCAGGCATATTACCACCGGCTGCGTTCACCAATCCATCTATTTTACCAAAGGTTTTTAGGATTTCTTCTTTGGCTGTTTGTAATTGCTGCTCGTTCAATGCATCAGCAACAAGGGCCAATGCCTTGCCACCATTCTTATTGATTTCCGCCGCTCTTTCTTCCGCTATGGCCTTGTTCCGGCCAAGGATACCTACGGCCCCTCCTGCTTCAACAATGCCGTTTACAAACGCGTTACCCAATATACCTGTACCGCCTGTAACAACAATTACCTTGTCTTTTAATGAATAGATGTTTTCCACTTTGTTTGATATTTATTTAATGTCAGGAATATTGATAGCATCCATGTCGGTATAGTCAAGGTTCTCACCTGCCATGCCCCAGATAAAACTATAACTGGCAGTCCCGCTGCCAGAATGAATGCTCCACGGCGGTGAAACCACAGCTTCGTAATTATTCATGGTAATATGCCTTGTTTCATCCCCCTGCCCCATATAGTGAAACACTTTTTGTCCGGCAGGCAGGTCAAAATAAAAGTAGGCTTCCATGCGCCTGTCGTGCGTGTGTGGTGGCATGGTGTTCCATATACTGCCTTCATGCAGAATGGTAAGTCCCATCACCAGCTGACAGCTCTTTATGCCATCCAGGTGGATGTACTTATTAATAGTGCGCCTGTTTGCAGTAGCACCATCGCCAGTATTTACTTTTGCCGCTTCAGCATGAGTCATTAATGCACTAGGATAATTGACATGTGCCGGAGCTGAAAGAATATAAAACACAGCAGGCTGCTCAGTATTTTTACTCGAAAAAGAAACACTTTTTACTCCCTTACCTACATAAAGACAATCTAGTTTTTTTAAGGTATGAGTAACACCGTCCGTGGTAATTTCTCCGTCACCCGCTACATTAATAATTCCGATCTCCCTGCGTTCCAGGAAATAGTTCGCCCGAAGATTTGGGTAATTTTCCAACTCCAGGGTTTTATTTACCGGTACCGCCGCCCCAACGATCATCCGGTCATAATGCGTATAAACGCAGGTGATCTGGTCTGGATTAACTATCTGATCGATCAGGAACCTGTCCCGTATCAAACCGGTTTGGTAAGATTTAAAATCATTCGGGTGAACGCTGTGTATTATCTTCAAGGCAGTAATGTTTAATATTTAACAATATCGAAGGCAAAAATTGTAATTATAAGCCGGATATCGTTCACAAACCTTGTAAAAGATTAAGTATTTACCAAACAAATAGCTTGAATTTTTTAAAACGACCAGTTGATAGTTATTAGGATGGTGAACACGGTTTTTTTATTGGAATATTAGTTTACAAAGAATAGTTTTGTTAAATAAACCATCATTCACCTAAATTAAAACTGACCATGAACAATCTTCGCCGTTATTTCATGCCATTAATCATTTGTGTTGCGTTTGCTGTCAATGCATCGGCACAACAAAGCAATGCACAATGGACGCCTAAAACAGCGACCAAATGGGCCAAAAGCAGGGCATGGAGTAATGGTGGTGATCTGAAATTGCATCCATCGGTCGATAAGGTCGAGTTTGCAACACAATACGAAAAGAATAAGGATGCCTGGGATAAAGCTTTAAAATTTCTGAACGATAAAAAACTGGATACATTGCCCCCTGGAAAATATCTAATTGACGGCACAAATGTTTATGCAACAATAACCGAAGCCCCTTCAAAAGAATTTGATCAATCTGCCTGGGAATCACATCGGAATTTTATTGACCTCCAATATGTGATCAAAGGTAAAGAGAAAATCGGCGTTAACCCGGTCTCATCCGCCAAAGTGCTGAAGCCTTATGATGAAAGTAAGGATGTGGCTAATTATGAGGCCAAAGGACAATACTACACCGCAGTACCGGGAGAGTTTTTCCTCTTTTTCCCCACGGACGCCCATCGTCCCAATATCAAAGCTGAAGGGTATGAAACTGCAAAAGTTAAGAAACTTGTAATAAAGATTAAATATATTAAGTAATACATTAATAGATATATCACGTATTAGTTAATTATATTTTTCCGTGGAAACTACTTGTTTCTGTGGCATATTTTTTGTAAATTTAGGTCTGTAATTAGCAGACTTAAAGACAATTGCGTCTGCTCACTAAACTAACCATCTCCCTGCTGGTGTTTCATATTTATAATTGAAACAAATAATATTTAATCCTATAATTTAAACTAAAACCCTAACAACATGAAAAAACTTATCCTTTTTATGCTGGTCTTATTGGCCTGTCATGAGATCAAGGCCCAAACAGTATTGGTGTTCCCCAAAAAAATGATTTTAACACAACCAATGTCATTAAATCACGTAAATAACATGACAATTTCAGGTGATAGCATTGTTGGTGGAACTCTTCCTTGTATTCTCTTACAGAACTGTACTAACATACATATTACCCATTGCAAATTGGTCAATTCCACTACCATTGGCATTCAAATGGCAAATTGCTCGAATGTAGTTATAGATAGCAATTATATAGCGAATGTATCGACCGGAGTTTATGCCCAGGCTTGTCCTTTAGGAAATCTAAAAGTAAACGCTAACTATATTCTTAACGTCATGGGCCCATTCCCCCGAGGTCAGGCGGTTCAATTTAATACAGTAAATGGCCCGGGCAACAGGATAACTTACAATAGGTGTGAAAATATTGCCGGAAAAAGTAATCCTGAAGATGTTATTAATGTTTACAAAAGCAATGGAACAGCAACCGACCCTATTACAATAGGATGGAATTGGGTCCGCGGAGGAGGGCCAAGCACTACTGGAGCTGGCATCACGGTCGGCGATCAGGGTGGGAGTAACCAGTCTGTCTTGAATAATTATGTGATAAATTCTGGAGCTATGGGAATTCAAGTAGCGGGGGGCTCTAATATCAAAGTTCAGTCGAATGAAATTTTTAGTGATGTTTTTCCGTGGTCGCATGTTGGGTTGGGGTATGGAAATTATTCAGGCCTACCGAGCACTAATATTAGTATCGGCTGGAATATGATACATTGGCTATCTGGGAGCCCGGTGGATCAATGGAAGGGTTCAAAGAGCATGGAAAAAGACACATCCCATCAAAAAGGAACCCTCGCGCCTACCTCATGGAGTACAAATATTGTAAACGCGACAACACTCACCAAATCTGTTTTGCCATCAGTAATGGCCGTTGTAAAATAATTAGTATTTATTTCTGATTTGTACTCAAAAGCCGGCAGAAACCGGCTTTTCTTGTTTTTTTAAGTAATTATGATAGATTTTACAAAGTAGAACTATTGCCTCATTTTGGGGAAATTGAGACACTGGGAATCACACCGTTTTTATTATTTTTTGTAACAGCGAATTAACATTAATTTAAAAAAAGCGGCTAATTCAAGCCAAACTCTTTTTTTAAATTTTAGATAGATTATTATCAAGTTTTGGAAGAGTATTTGATTAGTATAATTATCATACAAAATAGTTGGGCAGCTTTGTATGTAACGATGACCTATTCTCTTATTATTATAACCGTATAGATATGTTAGAAAATAAAATTGAGGTTTTGAATGATGCTTTTAGAGCAATTACACAGCGGCTGGGTATCAGGAATGCAGTAATGCTCTCAAGATGTGAATTGCATAATGAGATACAAAGAATTGACCCACAATCTGATGCTTTATTCAGGGAATACATGGATGTGTTTATGGAATACGCCATCAACCCTGTGCCAGAAAATCAGATAAAAAAGGATACTGTAGGGTTGAGGATTCTGAATCATCTGAACACTATAAGAGCTTAAATCGAATAGCACACGGATAAGTCATTCACATGACTTATCCCCCTTTTTATTTTACGATATAATGCATATACCTAGTACCGTCTTGGTTTAACCTTATTACTTAAAATATACATATCCGACAGATATTCAATTCATTGTCCTGCCGGATAGTCCAAATAATATTTTATTAAGACTTTTAAGCCCTAAAAAACAATAAATTCAATATTTTGACGTTGAACGATCGAATTTGCATTTATACATTATAAATGCTCAAAATTTGCAAAAAACTACCTTATTTTCTTGGTTTCTTTGATAAAAATAATTTTCTTTGTTACAGATTATTACGAATAAGAATAAACTTAATTCGCGCTGAATTAAGATTTAATACATTACATTAATAATTAATTTAAACTTCCTATGAAACATTTCAACCTGATCAACAGGCATGTCCGTGCTCTGTTCCTTCCGGCACTGATTGCCACAATTTCATTAAGTTCTTCCTGTAAAAAAGAAACAGTCGACAATCCCGATCCCGTCCCTTCAGCATCGCTGAGTGACGCTAACATGTCTAGTTTCGCACCTGCACTTCCTGGTGTAAAAACGAAGTACAAAATTGTTGCTCCTATCAATTTATACAATAAGAGCAATGTTACCATCAGCTATGATTCGATTGCCGGTGGCAGTACTGCATGTATTCAGCTGATCAATTGTACAAATGTTCACATTACACATTGCAGACTGGGTAATTCTAAAAGCTTTGGCATTTTAATAGGAAACAGTTCGAATATTTTGGTTGATAGCTGTTATATATCCAAAACAGCAACCGGCATACTTGCCTTATCCTGCCCTAAAGGGATGATAAGGATACAGTACAACCAATTGCAAAATATGCAGGGGCCATTTCCGCAGGGCGCATCTATCCAGTTTAGTGGTGTTGGGGGCCCTTACAATAGGGTGCAGTTCAACAAAATTCAAAATGTAGTAGGACAAAGCCATCCCGAAGATGCGATCAGTATTTATAAAAGTAATGGCCTGGCAACCGACCCTATTTGTGTGATAAATAATAATGTACAAGGTGGTGGGCCTAGCACAACTGGCACCGGTATTATATTGGGAGACGGCGGTGGAAGCAATCAAACGGCACAAAATAATAGCGTTGTTAATTCCGGCGCTATGGGGATGCAGGTCGCGGGCGGTACTCATATTCAAATATCAAATAACAAAATATACAGTGCTGCATTCGCGTGGTCGCACATGGGTTTGGGCTGCGGTAATTATTCCGGCGCACCAAGCAATAATATAACCATAAGCGGCAACCAGGTGAATTGGCTATCGGGTAACCCTAAAGATCAGATAAATGGAGCTAAAACAAGGGTAATGAATTCCTCTTACCAGGCAGGCACACCAATGCCTATAGGGTGGCTTACAAATGTTTTGGGGGCAGCTATTAATACAAGCATAATTCCTGTCCCATTGCTCAATTTTAATCTCTTTTAATTAGGATATTTCTCAATATGAAAACGCCGGAATTATAATTGCCGGCGTTTTTTGTTTTTATGTTTATACTCACTACAACGCTCTCACGGTTAGCCCTTGCAATTATGCTCAACTTTTGATGTTAGAAAACGTATAATTACATCGTAGCTTATTTATACTTTTGACAACGAATAATAAAATTGGTTTATGTCTTTAGGCATATGGCTGACAGGAAATAATGAGAAATATTTTACAAGATTGGAAAGCTAATAAAGGAAACACCAAAGGCCGTTTGATTATGCTTTGTTTCAGGATAGCAAACCTGGCCGGGATCAACCTGTTGATACGCATCTTACTCATACCCTATACTATTTTTTACACCTTGTTTATTCAATGGGTTTTAGGTATAGAGATCCAAAGAGGCACCACCATTGGTAAAAACTGCATATTATACCATGGGCAGGCCCTGGTAATCAATAGCGCAACTGTAATCGGCGAAAATTGCACGATACGGCACAGCACAACCATAGGCAGCAAAAAACTGGCAGATGGAAGTGATTCTAACTGCCCGGTAATAGGCAATAATGTTGACATCGGAACACAAGTTTGCATCATCGGCGATATCGGCATTGGAAATAACGTGATGATCGGCGCAGGTTCAGTAGTAGTAAAAAGCATCCCGGATAATTCAAAGGTCGTAGGCAACCCTGCCCGCATCCTTGGTGCATCATTAGAATAATGGCACCCTTGTTGCTATTCCAGTCAGTATTCCGCTATTAATTTAAAAAAATAGCTTCTGATCAAGCCGGAAACTTGTTTAAACATTGATTTTTTCTTATTTTTAAAGCATTATTTATTAAGTCTTTAAGAAAAAAATTATTGTTTTCAAACATCAGAAAGCAAAGTGTTTTAAGATGAGAAATTATTACTTTTTGGGTATATTTATTCTAACCTGTTTCCTTTTTTTCTCTTGTTCAAAAACCGGTGAGAACTCATCTCATCTGGTTAACGGGCAAGGTACAACGACTCCACCTCCTACTACCACAAAGGCGGATACAATCACAGATCCGGCAACCAATAAAGTTTACATAACATCAGGTTCTATTTCATTAAATGGCGCGCATGACCAAATAATAAATGGATTGCTAATTCAAAGTTCATCCGGCATCTGCATTAACTTAAACAATTGTAACAATATTACAATCAGGAACTGCAAATTAGGGCCATCGTCCAATACAGGTATTCAATTAATGAATTGTACTAATATTACAATTGATAGCTGTTATATATCTAACGTTTCCACAGGATTGTATGCTTTAAGAGGAACTTCAATAAAGTTTACCAACAACATCGTTAAAAATGTTCAGGGTCCTTTCCCACAGGGACAGATGCTTCAATTTGATAATGTTAAAGGGGCTGGCAACCAAATTCTAAATAATAAATGTGAAAACGTAGCCGGGTCAAGTAATCCTGAAGATGTGATCAGCATGTATCAAAGCAATGGCACCGCATCTGATCCTATAACTATTTCTGGTAATTGGATACGCGGTGGCGGCCCAAGTAAAACTGGAAGCGGTATAGTGCTTGGTGATAAGGGGGGATCGTACCTTGTTGCTAAGGACAATATATTAGTAAATACAGGTAATTGCGGAATTGGAATTGCCGGTGGCAGTAACATACAGGTAATTAATAATAAGGTGTACAGCAGTAAAACAAGTGTCAGTAACGTGGGCATATATATCTGGAATCAATCAAATAGCGGATGCTCTTTAAATACGATCAGTGGAAACCAGGTAAACTGGACTAATGCTGCAGGCGCTCCCAACAATAACTGGAATGAGGGTAATTGCGGGACAGTTTCCGGTTGGGTCAGTAATATTTGGGGAGCCCCTATAGACTCCTCCATCCTACCCATTCAGTTTTAAGCAATAAGTTTATTTTATGCTCAAAAATTAAGTATATTATACTCAATTACTTATTAATGCATAATTTAGCGCAAAATCCAATGCTTTAGAATTAGTTATAAGAAATGAAAAACCTTCCCATGTTTCGAAACTTCCTCTGGTTTCCAATCATAAGTATCATTCTTTTTAATATCACCTTCAAAATACAGGACAAGAATTATCATGTCCCGCATAGCCACTATATAGCGCTTGCTGTATTGTTTGTATTGTTTTTGGGTACGTTTTTCTTCAATAAACATTCATAAATGATAAAAAATGTTTAAACGCATAACTTATTGTAATACAGTGTGTTTTCAATAGTCACTTATAGTGCAAGTATCTAATTTTCAGCTATTTAGCAAAAAAATTCAAAACAAATCCAGAGAGCCTCCCGTAAAACAGATTCTTATAATTTATTTAAACGGGTTAAAAGGATATGTTTTTGAAATTTGTAACAACGATTACGGCCGTTTTTTTTGTAATACAATCATACGCTGCGAATTATTACTTTTCATCATCTGTCGGCAACGATTCATATTCTAGTGCTCAGGCTCAAAATAAGGCCACTCCCTGGCAAACCATTACCAAATTAAATTCATTTTTCGTCAGCATTCAACCCGGAGACTCCATACTTTTTAAATGCGGCGACACATTTACCGGTACAATTAACGTAGGCAAAGCAGGTATAGCAGGTAAACCAATAATTATTTCATCATTTGGTACAGGCGGTAAACCGATTATTACTGGTTTTGTACCCGCCGGTGCTTGGGTAAGCGTCGGAGGCGGCGTATTTGAAGCACCTTGCCCCGCCGCCGGATTAACTGTAAATGCAGTTACATTAAATGGTGTGGCACAATCAATAGGAAGATACCCTAATTTAAGCGCGACAAATGCCGGTTATCTGAACGTTGACACCCATATTTTAAATACAACGATAACCAGCAGTGCGTTAAATACTGCGGTCAACTGGGCCGGGGCTGAAGTAGTCATGCGTAAAAATCACTGGATAGTTGACCGCGGCACAGCTGTGTCCAATACCGCTAACACGGTTATTTTTACAAGCACTTCAACTTATCAGCCAACAAATAATTTTGGGTTTTTTATACAGAATCACCCTAGTACGCTTGATCAGCTTGGCGAATGGTATTTTAATCCGGTTACAAAAAAGTTAAGAATGTATTTCGGAGCCAGCGTGCCCGCTGGTACTACTGTACAGGTAACCGGTTATGATAATGTTATTTTGGACAAAAATAAAGGCTTTGTAACCATCAACGGGCTTGCTCTTAAAGGTGCAAATACTAATATTATAGAACTTGCAACCGCTCCCAGTGTGATTATACAAAATTGTGATCTCAGTGTTGCTGGTATCAATGGGATTAAGGCTACTGCAGATCTGTTAACCATTCAAAATAATAGCATAAGCTATTGCAACAACATAGGGCTTACCCTGGCCCTCACAAATGGTACTGTTAGTGCAAACACGGTCAAGAATTCAGGGGCAGTTGCCGGTATGGGTGGAATACAAGGTGGTGATTACAGTGGTATTAATATTTCTGGCACAAACAATCTTCTCAGTAACAACGATGTTGAAAACAGCGGTTATCACGGAGTTTGCGTTACAGGAGATAACAATATTGTAAAAAATAATTTCATTAATTATTTTACTATGGTAAAGGATGATGGCGGCGGCATTTATTTTTGGGGAAGCACTGATACCACAAAACTTAATACCGGTCGTCAAGTCGTTGGGAACATCATTTTGAATGGTGTACGTGCCACTCCAGGTACCACCGGGACATTCCAGGGAAGTTCAGACGGTATATATATGGATGAGAATTCATCCGGAGTAACAATATCCGGGAATACGGTTTCTACAACACCAGGCGGCATTAAGTTACATAACACTCAAAGCATCATTGTAACAGGCAATACGCTTTATAACAACGATGCGCAACTGATAAGCACCCGCGATCAATTAGCCGAAACCTCGAAAAACAATACCATTACCGGGAATATTATATTTTCAAAATATAGCACGCAACCTACGCTGGCGATATCTTCGGTCAGCAACACTCCGCAAAGAACGGGCACCATCAACAATAACAATTATTCCAACTTGATCAATAATGTTTTTCCTTTTGCTATAACCACATCAACGTACAATTTATCGATGTGGCAAAATGCTTATGCAAAAGATTTAGCATCCACCCTGGCAATCCCAATTCCTTATTATACATTTTCGCAAACAGCCAAACGCAATAAATTTGCTAATGGTCAATTTAATAAAAATGTAAGCGGTGTGCTGGCTTTTTCGGTAAACGGGAATTTCAAAACATTGTGGGAAAATAAACTGGATGGCGGATCACTGAAGGGATATTTCACCTTTATTTCAGGTGCAACCAACAATGGTGAAACTTTGCAAATTCCAATAGGCTCTGTTAGCACAGCTAAACAATATCAACTGAAATTTAGCCTGATAGGGACTCAACCAAACAGGAAGATGACGGCTTATCTGATTAATTCAAGCTCGCCGTACAATATAATTAGTGAAAAGGTAACGACAATGATCAGCACATCAAGGACGGAAAATACATTTGTGTTTAATCCTACCGCAAACATGACCAACACCACACTCATTTTCGCTTTCCAGGACGAAGATATGACCTTCTGGATGGACAATATAGGGCTGTATACCACCACTGCTACTGTGGCTAACCCTGATGATTATTTGTTTTTTGCCTATAACAATACAACAAAAAATCAAACTGTAAAATTTGGCGGTGCTTATGTGGATGTAAAGAATAAGGCTTACGCTAATAGCACCACGCTGGCGCCTTACGCATCTATAGTGCTGATAAAAAATACGGATACAGTATCTACAGCACCTCCCATTGTGTATAATATTTCCGATACGCTAAGAGATATTGCAGTTGTGAACAATTCGACTTCAAAAACCGCTAAAATTAACCTTTACCCAAATCCCGCGACTGATTATGTGAAAATCAGTTTTGCAGATGCCGGTGTTAAGGATCTGAATATAAAAATTATGAACACCAATGGCGACACCATCTTAACCCAAAAGGTGCAGGTTGCCGATAGTAGCTATCAATTGAATTTTGATACCAAGCCAGCCCCGGGCTGTTACTTTATCCAGATCAGCGGTAGTGGCATCAATCAAACTTCAAAGGTTATTATAATTTAGGTTATTATCATTTTCTTTATTATTCCATCCAGTTATTAGATAATTTTTTTTAATAAAAGAATATTAAAAATTAGAATTAAATAGTTTTTTTGGAAACAGGAATGCCTTATCTTCGTATAAGTTAACGAAATACAATATTTAAAGCAACTATAACAGATAACTAATGAAAAAAGCATTGATTACAGGAGTAACTGGTCAGGATGGCGCCTATCTAACCGAGCTTCTATTAAAAAAAGGATACGAAGTCCATGGTATAAAAAGAAGGAGCTCTTTATTTAATACTGATCGTATCGATCATTTATATCAGGATCCCCATGAATCGAATGTAAAGTTTAAACTTCATTACGGTGACTTATCAGATTCAACCAATCTAATTCGCATTATTCAGCAGGTTCAGCCTGATGAAATATACAATTTAGGGGCGATGTCGCACGTAAAAGTAAGTTTTGACACTCCTGAATATACCGCTAATGCTGATGGAATAGGCACACTGCGCCTACTGGAAGCTATCAGGATATTAGGATTGGAGAAAAAAACCAAAATATACCAGGCATCTACTTCCGAACTATATGGATTGGTACAAGCTGTGCCACAATCCGAAACCACGCCGTTTTATCCGCGTTCGCCTTATGCCGTGGCTAAGATGTACGCTTACTGGATTACAGTAAATTATCGCGAGGCTTATGGCATTTATGCATGTAACGGTATTCTTTTTAACCATGAGAGCCCTTTACGCGGTGAAACTTTTGTGACCCGGAAAATTACCAGGGCGGTAGCAAAAATTGCTATGGGCCTGCAGTCGGGATTATTTCTTGGAAACCTGGATGCACAACGCGATTGGGGACATGCGAAAGATTATGTTGAGGCAATGTACCTGATACTTCAGCAGGAAACCCCTGAAGATTATGTAATTGCGACCGGTGTAACTACCAGGGTAAGAGAATTTGTCCGCATGGCATTTAAGGAAGTTGGTATTGAAGTTGAATTCAAAGGTGAAGGTGTTGAAGAAAAAGGTTATGTTGCTTCTTGCTCCAATCCCGACTATCAGTTGGAAGTGGGCACACAGGTAGTAGCTGTAGACCCACAATACTTCCGTCCAACTGAAGTGGATCTTTTGATTGGCGACCCTACCAAATCAAATACAAAACTGGGCTGGAAACCTAAATACGACCTGGCAATGCTTGTTGCCGAAATGGTTGCAACAGATGTTGAACATTTCAGGAAGGAAAAGCTACTGAAAGAATATGGTTATACTATCAAAAACCAATTCGAATAATATAAAATCAACTTAAATTGCTAAAGTCAAATCTTTAGCAATTATAATTTTACATATCCTTTTTGAAGTAAAATATCGTTGCGAACAACAATGAGTTATCTTCAAAAAGGATTTTTTATTTATGTAAGACAGGCAATCTTGTAGTTTGTAAAATGGTTGCCAGAGAACAAAATATAACCGTCAGCCTTTGTCGCTTCAAAGCCATCCACCCCATCGGTATCACCTGCTAATAAAACAAAACTTGAACTGGTAAAAATGGGCAACCCTCACTTTACGAGCGTAATGGTTACATTACTGCTCAAAAATGAGGGTTTAAAAAATTATGCGAGGTTAAGGAATTGAATTTTATATCCGCTCTCCCATCATTTAGGGATTAATAAGCGTTTTTATCGCCGGCTATTGATTTCCAAACGGTCAGCAGGATTATTTTAACATCCAGCAGGAATGTCCAGTTTTCAAGGTACCAAACATCAGCCTCAACGCGTTCAAGCATTGCTTCCGTTGTTTTGGTTTCACCACGCAGGCCATTGATTTGCGCCCAACCAGTGATTCCAGGTTTCATAAAATGACGCACCATAAACTGGTCGATCAATTGCGAATATTGCTCCGTGTGGCTCAGCATATGCGGCCTTGGGCCTACTATAGACATATTACCGATCAATACATTGAAAAACTGTGGAAGCTCGTCCAGGCTTGTCTTACGTAAGAAGGTGCCTACTTTGGTAATACGCGGATCACGCAATGTTGCCTGTACCTGGTCGCTTTCTTTATTAGTCCGCATGCTCCTGAATTTGTAGCACTTGAAGGCATGGTTGTCACGACCTGAACGTGATTGTTTAAAGAAAACCGGGCCCTTTGATTCCAATTTGATCAATATGGCCAGTATCGGGAACAACCAGCTAAAAACAAACAGGATAACAAACAGGGAGAAGGCAATATCAAATGCACGTTTAACAACCCTGTTTAAAATGTTCTCCAAAGGTTCTGCCCTAACTGACAGGATAGGAATATTACCCAGATTTTGCAGGTAAGAAGTATTTTTGAAGTATTCATGATACTCAGGAACTATTTTAAACCGGATAAGGTTTTTGTCCGAGTCTGACATCAAACGTTCAATCGTTTTGTGTTCTGAATAAGGCAATGCGCAAAATATTTCTTCAACATTGTTTTTAAGTACATAATCCATGCACAAGCTGGTGTTACCTAAATAAAGATGCTGCTCAGAAACCCTTGTAGGATCATCATCAAAAAATCCTAATAAATTGTATCCTTTAAGTACTTTATTATTAAACTGGTTATATAGTTCGTTACCAGCACGGCTTGCTCCTACTATTATGGCATTCCTGGAATTACTTAGCAGTACACGATTGCTCTTCCTGATCGTAAAGAATATTATCTTCCATGCGCCTAACAGAACACCGAAAAGCGACATTGAATAAAACAAATACTGTTGGGTAATGAAATATGATTTGGTACCGATTATTAAAAGGATAATTACGCAAATCAAACTCAGGTATAACAGGTATGTTTTTACTGAACAATGATATACTTTCAGATCGTTATCCGAAACGGAATTATACAGGCTGGTTATATTAGATGATAATAGCCACAATAAGTTAAATACCAATACTACCGGTAAATAACTTTTATTGTCCATCCATGGGACTAAAGAACTATCCAAAAGATTATATACCACTATCAGCGAGATATTTAGCAGGAGATAATCTAAAGTTAGATTGATTGCGTTGTAAAACTGTTTGTACCTGTGTACCATATTCAATAGGATTGTGATGACTAACAACATGCAATAACTATGCATTAAAATCAGTTCCTACTGTTTTTTGTGTTTTGACTATAATATTATACTTAAAACACGCATAGTTTTAATAAAATGATAATATTGGGGCATAAATGAGTGACTGATATGCTTCTTTTGCTGGGTAATAAACTCCCCAAATGAGTAATTTTATACATAAGTAGCTAGTCCCTTTTATGATCTCTCATTACACCCGTCTGCTTTTGATAAAAATAACAACTTTTGGCTATATTGTGATATTTTTTATAAAAAAAACTCACAATACTTATCAACATCACAACAAAACAGGTCATTGTGTACATTAAATGCTACAATAGATGATAATGGCTGTAAAGTTGGTAATGTGTTGTTTATAAAGCGTTTGATATTTCTTTATACTAACGTGCTTAGCGGTTGAGTAAAGAGGGTACCTATTTCAATTTTGTCGGTTTAAACCATGCGAAAATTTATTAACTATTGTTACTGTTCCAAAGTGTTCCACCTATTCCAAAGTGTACACATATTCTAAATGGAACACCCTCGGCAGGAGTCCTTCGAACTAAAAGTGGGCACTAATTTCAAAGGCCACAACATTATATTAAAGTATAATATATAAACTATATATTATTTGACATTTTCAAGGTACCTGATCCAATCCTGCATAGTTTCTTTATCATAATGATCCGTCAACATCCCCTGCTGATCGTAGTACGGATGCAGCATAATCTCAATTACTCCTTTATTGTTGTAAGTGGCCCTAGTATCTTTTAAAAATTGTTCTACAGTTTCAAAATAATCAGAGTAGTTCTTATTGCCTTCCTTGAATATACTGTTGATGTATTTCCTTAAATAAAATTTCAGATAATTTCCTTCATTAAAAGTTTGGGCAAGCCTGATCTTTAAATTATAAGATTTCGCCGCCTCTGAAAAAAGTTTGTAAAAACAAGGTAGTGTATGCAGATGACAATGAGAATCTATATGATTGATTGGTAATTTATTACTAATGGCTCTATCAATTTGCGCATGTATCTCTTTAGAGAATGCAGATTTAACTTCCGCGGTAAAAAAGTTGACCCTTTGGTTTACTTTGTTAAAATCCCAATCTCCATTTTTATCCAGGTACTCATCCTGAGTAAAATTGGTGACCGGCTTACCCTCTGCAAGGTTAATGTGAACCCCTATATTATGGATGGTTGAATTTTGACGTATCAATTGTACAGTTTCATCAAACAAAGCAGTATTAACCATTAGTGATGTACTATTGATATACCCCTGTTCAAAACAATATACAATAGCCTTATTAACCGAACTGTTGTATCCAAAATCATCAGCGTTGGCGATAAGATTTCCAGGTATAGTCATATATTCACCAATTGATGAGCTTATTTATAATTATATAATGTGACACAAATAGCAATTGGCAAAAACAGCCAAATCATTAAAAACGAAGGTAAGTATATAAATAATAACCAACCAAAATGTTATAATTATAAGGGTTGCCAGATTTTTTGCGGGAACTTAAATATGCTGATTCCCGTAATAGTCACTTTATTTTCTCATTATCAATTTCAAAACAAATTACTTTAATCTGAAAATAAGAGATATATTTATCACAACTGCGCGTCGACAAAAATGCAGTTTGAAGCCTGTATTGAATCACAAATAAAAACTCAAGGATAATTGTATGAAAGTTATTTCCAGTCCAAAATCATTTAGCAATAATAATTTTGACCTGCTGAGGATTTTAGCTGCTACCCAAGTGCTTATTTACCATGCGGTAAATCACCTTCACCTAACAAAGTTTCCGGGTTTTACTATTTTTTCATCATTACCCGGTGTATCTATGTTTTTCGCAATAAGCGGTTATCTCATATCAGCTTCCTACGAAAGAAATGGTGATCTTAAAAACTACTTCAGGAACCGATTTTTAAGGATATACCCGGCACTTTGGTTTTGTATCATACTTACTGTTATTACCACTACTATTGTTGGTGGCATCAGTTTTATCAATAAACAGGCGGTTGTTTGGTTTATTAGCCAATTGGTTGGTGGGATATATACTCCTGGATTTTTAAAGTCATACGGTATCGGTTCGTATAATTCCAGCCTTTGGACTATCCCGGTTGAACTCCAGTTCTATATTGTTCTGCCCGTGGTTTATTTTCTTGTAAATTATTTCTTTCGAAAAAAGTCTGCCTCTAATCTACCGTTTTATATTGTTTGGGGATTGTTTTTTGCCTTAGCGATAGTTTTGTGGACAAAATTCCCCACAATGTACTCAGAAACTGCGGGTGGAACTATAAAGCTTTTGCGCTACTCCTTTATGCCGCATTTTTATTTGTTTTTGACCGGTATGATGTTACAACGATTAAAAGCCTATCAGTCGCCACTAATAGCAAATAAGGGCCTTTATTGGCTTATAATTTATTTACTCTTTGTTCAGTTTGTTCCTCATTCTCAATTAGAGATGCTAGTTTCATTGGTGCTGCTTGCAATTTTTTCAATATCATTAGCTTACACCCTTCCCGGGCTATCCAAGAAACTGCTTAAAGGTAATGACATATCCTATGGCGTATATATATATCATGGCCTTATCCTTAACGTTATAGTGGAGCTCAAGCTTTTCGGCGATTATAAATACCTGGCCTTATTAATAGTTGCAACCTTTATACTGGCATTTGCGTCGTGGAAATTTATCGAGGAGCCGATATTAAAGAGGAAGAAGAAAACCATAAACGTTGAACTAAAAGAAGTGGCTTGATCTTTTTTACTTAATAGGCAAAAAAGACGTGTGACGACTTTTAATTTAAAAGTAAACGGTTTCTGATATGAGTCCGACGGTTGTCAGTCGATTTACCCACCCCAAATATTAATCAATATTCCCATTTACATCACCTTCAAGTTTTTCAGCACACAGCTTTTACAAGACTATAAATCCCATTTTGGGGTATAAATTGAAGCCGGATTGAAACTTTAGTTGTTAAAATCCGTTAAACAGCATGGAAAATTTTTGTTGAATTGATAGGTATATCAGTCTCGTTTATTGAAGAATAGACAAATATGTATTTTGTTTTGGCACTTTTCTACAAACAAAATCCTAAAATGGTATGCAATTTGCAAAGCACGAATTGCGATTTATTATATATGAACAATTCGTTTGGTT
>Ga0105237_10001130_pt1 | contig 35791 bp, 27 predicted proteins | sample KBSC24metaG_FD_81520 | JGI IMG/M metagenome (GOLD analysis project Ga0105237, IMG submission 81520) | Corn rhizosphere microbial communities from Kellogg Biological Station, Michigan, USA - KBS C2-4 metaG | ecosystem: Host-associated > Plants > Roots > Rhizosphere > Soil | place: Michigan, USA... | reverse complement strand
GCCTTCCGCGCTGGAGTCGGCCGCAGCAGCGCCGTGATGGACGTCGATTCCCAGGGCCGCTATCGCGTACACGTCGGCGTCACCGACGTCGGCGGCGGCGCGAAAACCACCATGGGCTTGATCGCCGCCGAAGCGCTCGGCGTGCCGTTGTCGCAGGTAGAAGTGATCTGGGGAGACACCAGCCGCTGCCCGTATTCCGTGGGCGAATCCGGCAGCCGCACCACCATCATGACCGGCTACGCCGTAGTCGAAGCCGCGAACGATATCAAACGCCAGGTCGCCGAAAAAGGTTTGCCGAAAGGCGCCGATCTCCTCACCGCGACAGCGAACACGAACCCCAGCGTCGCCGGCGGCAAGGTGCGCAATTCATATGGCGCACATTTCGTCGAAGTCGAAGTCGATACCGCCGTCGGCCACGTCCGCATCTCGAAGTATCTCGCCGTTCACGACAGCGGACGCATCATGAACCCCCTCTCCGCCATCGGCCAGATCAAAGGCGCAGCGCAGATGGGCATCGGCATGGCTCTGCACGAAGAGCTGCTCTACGACTCGCGCAGCGGACAAGCGCTCACCCCCGGATTCTACGGACACCGCGTCTCCACCCACATGGACGCGCCCGAAATTGAAGTAATGTTCATCGAGAGCGACGACGGCTATGGTCCCTTCGGCGCGAAAAGCATTGGCGAAGCCGGCAAGATCCCAGCCGTGGCCGCAGTTGCCAACGCGATCTTCAACGCCACCGGACGCCGCATGAAGGACTTGCCCATCAGCCGCGACAAACTGGTAGGAGGAATCGCATGAAAGCGCTAATCAATCAAAACCCGCGCGACCTCCGCCAAGCCGTGGCGCAAGCCCAGCAAGCCCGCGCCAACGGCCAGCAATCCATGATCGCCGGTGGCGGCAGCGACCTATTAGGAATGGTGAAAGAGCGCATCGTCTCGCCCGACGTTCTAATCCACCTGCGCTCCATCAAAGGACTGGACCAAGTGACGCCCGCTCCCAGTTCCGTGAACATCGGCGGTCAGATTACACTCGACGCGTTGAGCCGTCATCCTTTGATCCTGCGCGACTACGCCGTGCTAGCCGAAGCCGCCGTCAGCGTCGCCACACCGCAGATCCGCAACGCCGGCACTCTCGCCGGCAACGTGTGCCAGCGCCCCTGGTGCTGGTATTTCCGCAACGGCTTCCCGTGCTTCAAAGCGGGCGGCAACACCTGTTTTTCAATCAACGGTGAAAATCAGTTCCACGCGATCTTCGGCGGCGGACCCAGTTTCATCGTCCATCCATCCGACACCGCTCCCGCGCTCGTAGCGCTCGACGCCAAGTTCCGCATCGTCGGATCCAAGGGCGAGCGCACCGTTCCCGCCGCAGACTTCTTCGTTCTGCCCAAGCAAAACGCCGCCCGCGAAAACGCCCTCGCTGACGATGAAGTGCTGGCGTCGATCGAGATCCCCGCCGCCCGCCCCGGTACCCGCGGCACGTATCACAAAGTGCTCGACCGCGAAGCCTGGACACACGCGGTGGTAAGCGCCGCGGTCGTGCTCCATATGGAGAAAGACGTGTGCCGCTCAGCGCGAGTCGTCCTCGGCGGCGTAGCCCCCATCCCCTGGCGCGTCCCCGCCGCCGAACGCCTGCTAGCCGGCCAGCGCATCACAGCCGAGCTCGCCGCGAAAGCCGCCGAAACCGCTCTCGCCGGAGCCACGCCCCTAGCGAAAAACGCCTACAAAGTTCCGTTGACCCGCGAGATCGTACAGCGAACGGTACTCGGCCTGGCAACACGCACCTAAATCCGCGCGACTCCGGCAGCCCCTTCGCGACCTCTGATTCACTTCTCGAGCGTTTCGAAAGCGTTTAGAAACTTGTGCGCAATGCTTGCGTGTGCCGTCACCTTTCAAAGATGATCCCGTCAATAAGATCCAGGAGAACAAAGGCTTTTGACCAACCGAAATTCACCCCTCGTCCAACTTCACGATTCGTTCCTCCCGCCGCGGTTTTCTCCACGGCTCCCGATCTTATTGCTGCTAGGTAGTCTCCACGTTTTCGCAGCGGATCAATTTGCGTCGGTTCGTGAGTCGATACAAGCCAAGCTTCCGCAACGCCACGTTGCATCGCTGGCCGTGGGAGTGGCCAAAGGCGACAGATTCTCTGGGAACAAGGATTCGGGTGGGCGAATCGAGAGAAGCGAACTCCAGCCGACGCCCATACCATGTACTCGCTGGCTTCGATCTCGAAGCCGATGACCGCCACTGCCTTGATGACCCTTGTCAAAGCCGGAAAGATCGATCTCGACAAGCCCGTCAACGATTATCTGGGGAGTGCCAAGATTCGCGCGCGTATCGGCGACGTGGACCAAGCCACGGTGCGGCGCGTCGCCAACCATTCTTCAGGCTTGCCCGAGCACTATCAGTTCTTCTATGACGACGAACCGTGGCGTCCCCCGTCTGCCGATGAAACCATCCTTCGCTTCGGCAATTTGCTTACGGCTCCCGGCGAGTATTTCCGCTACTCCAATCTCGGCTACGGGATCCTGAGTTACATCATCTCCCGCGTCTCCGGCCTTACCTACGCAGATTACATGCGGCAAGAAGTCTTTTTGAAACTTGGTTTGTCCCGAACTTCCGCCGCTCCCACTCCCGAGCTGAACGAATATCAAGCCGTTCGCTACGGCGAGGACGGTCTGCCCATCGCCCCCTATGAGTTCGATCACGACGGAGCCTCTGTTGTCTACTCCAGTGTGCACGACCTGCTTCGCTTCGCTATGTTCCATCACAAATTGCACCTCCCTGACCAAGTCGCGATCCTGCCGGACGATCTGATCGACGCCATGCAAATGCCCACGATGGACGAAGGGGCAGGTGAGGGCTACGGGATTGGTTGGGATATCAGTCACGATTCAGGTACCACTGTGGTCTCCCACAGCGGCGGCATGCCGGGTGTCGCCACCTGGCTCCGCATCGTTCCGTCTGAGAAGCTCACCGTCGTCGTTTTGTCCAACGCGGAGAAGCCGGCGCTGAACCCGCCATCGTCCTCCCCTGGTGACTTCATTCCGCCAAAGGAAATCATCGGCCTCTGGAAAGGTAAGATCGCCACCTACCAATCCGATATACCGTTCACCTTACGCGTGGAGAGCAGCGGTGACATTCATGTAGAACTGGGGAACCAGCTGAAGACTTTACTCAACCGTCCCCGCTTCTCCAGTGACGGATTCTTGCGAGGCGTGTTTGCAGGCAGCATCGGCGTCCCGGACACCGCCCGGCGCCCCTACATCCTGAGTCTGAATTTGAAGTTACGCAACGGCAACGTATTAAACGGTGCGATCTCAGCCCGTGCGGACGAGTCCGGAACCATGCCGGCTTTCGACCTCGTCCCGGCCGTAGCGGGGCAGCCTCGTCCCGGGAGAATCCAGAAGCAAGCCTTCATCCTGACCCAGTGGACTGAACTTTCGAAGCAGTAATCTACGTCCCAATCCAGGAGGCAAACAGCGCAAAGACAGCAATCGTACCGCCCGTAATCACGCCCCAGCGCAGCCCGAATATACGGCCCACGAATGCTCCTATAACCACAGGCACTGCGATATCGGCCACCCCTTCGTAGGTGCGCCCTCCACCGGAATCTATAGTCCGCAGAAACGCCGCTCCCCCGTATACCAACTCCAAAAATTGAAGGGTGAATAGCACTGAAGGGTTTTTGGAGACTTTTCCTATATACGCCTTATGTAAGAGACTCTCTAGAAAACTATTCAGACCCTCCACACCGCCCGGTCAAACCTCGCTCTTTAGCGTGATGCCGATGTATACTACCCCCTTGCTGGTGGACTTTTTCGGCAACCGGCGTTCGGTCAGCCGTAGACCGAAGGCGGTTCCAGTCATTTTCTCCTCGCCATTGCGGTCACACCAAGCCTTGTAAGCGGAGAAGAGCGCAGACGCCCTAACCCTACTGGTGGGCGGTGCATCAAGATCGCATTCTGCAGCGAGGAAGAGTCCCACCTGATCGCTCTCGCTCCTGTATTCGGCGGTCGCGTTGCGCACGCTTTCGGGAAAACGTAATCCTATTTCTTGCCATCGTGAGCAGCCACGCACCGCCCAGGCCAATATCCCGGGCAGTTCGTTCTTCAGTTCCTCCTTCAATCCTTTGTCCTCGCGGCCCTCGAAGCTCACTTCAAATGGAATTAGTTTGATGCGGCTCCAGATACCGTCGTCCGCACCGCGAATGCGCGGCTTGTGGTTAGTCGCCAGCCAGATTTTGTGGGTGGGCTCGAACTCGAAGGAGTTCTCGTACAGCCGACGCGCGCTCACGCGATCGCCGCCCGTCAGCCATTTGATAAGCGACTCTGCCAAACCCGCGCCTTCGTGGGATTCTTGAGCGGCGATAAAGCGTTTGCCCCGCATGTTCGCCACATCATCCCGCGGCCCTCTATCGACGCCCCGGCTCGCGAACGTTTTGAAATCGGCGGTTCCGGCGTAGTCGCTCAGGATACCAGCAATCGATTTGATGAACGTGCCCTTCCCGTTTCGCCCAGTGCCGTGCAGCAGGAAGATGCATTCCTCGGTGGTTACGCCGGTGAGCGAATAACCCGTGGCCTTTTGGATGAAGGGAACGATGTCGGGGTGTCGTTTGAAAACTTCTTTCAAGAACCTCTTAAAGCGCGGGCATTTCGCATCGGGATCATAATTGATCTCGATTACGCGCGTAATGAGATCCTCGCGCCTGTGATGTCCCAACTCCGCCGTTCGCAGATCTATCGTCCCATTCGCGACGTTCAGCAGCCAGCTACCCTGATCGAACTGAGCGGGTGTACAAGCGCGCATCGGCCTGGCTTCGGAGATCATCGCCTCGATGCGCGGCCGATTTTCAGAGCGCCGCGCATGATCAGCAAGTGCTTTACGCTCATTACTATCCAAAATGTGGGCAGCTTCTTCGTACATGGCGCGAACCGTCTCATGTGCGAACGCCCGCACGGCTTGTTTGTTATCGCGGGCCCAGCACCGCCCGTCGAAAACCAACCACGATCGCCAATCCTCGCACCAGCAAATATCCTGACCATGGCGCCGGATGAGCCGTTGTGCGTTTCCAAGGTCGGTGAATGGAACTTTCGCCAGCGACGCTGTTTCTCTGCCGCCACCGCTCGCGCCGAGCCATTCCAGTGCACGACGGACTGCGGGTTCCGGGAGGAGTTCGGCTAGACGCGTGAAGCCGGTAACCGTTTGGCCTGCATTGAATTTTTGGTAAGTTGCGCGGACCTCGCGTTCGGCCTGGTCGAGATCCGGGCAGCCTTTCCATAAGATGCGATATAATCCCTGGTGTATGCGGATTGCGCGTTCCAGAGGCAAGCCGTTGCGTGACAAAGTTCCACTCAGCGCAAGAAAAACTTCGTTGCGGCCGCTCTTTTCGGCCGGGAAGTGGCGCGCTAGCAGGGCAACTGCAGCCAAATCCTTCGTAGCGAGGAGCAAATCCGCCGCTTTGACCTTGGCTGGACAACCGCAGCTATCGTAGCGGATTCGTTCGCCGCTGGGGTGCATCGATGGCGGGACGATCGTCTGCAAGCCTACCCCGCCGTCAGATTTCTCGCAGCGCAATTCGACCAGCACAGTGCGGTCGACTGGGTCTGTGAAGCGCACGCTCTTGATACCGCTATCGAGCCAATAAAGCCGGTGCGTCCGAGGCGTTGAATCGCGGCCGAAGATGAATTGGGTGGTCGGCATAAGTCCACCAGCCGCCGCGATGGCCTCCGGACAGTCGAGGTCGATATCTGCCACGCCGTTGACGCCCAGGATGACGCCAATGTTTTGGCGGCTTGAGTTGAAATGGTCCGCGACGTCATTCTTGCCGATCCGCAACGCGGGCCACCCCGTGATGATGGGCCTCTTTTCCCCATACGGCACGGGCAGGGGACTCATCCCGAGTTCGATCAACTTGAGCGCTTCTGCTGCAGTCGAACCGGTTGTTTCGGTATTGCAGTCTTGACCAACGCCGCGGTCTGGGCGTAAAGTTGTCTTAGTCACGTATCATCACCTCACCGTTTGGAATGGAAATAGAAAAGGCGCCGCGGGTAACGGCGCCTTTCGCGTGTAAGGCCAAATGAAAAAGCCGCCCGGCAAGAACACGCCTGCTGGGCCACAATAAGAATCTGTTTTTGAGCGCGCTATCTGATCATGGGAAAATAACACCACGGCTGTGCTGACATAATGGGTTTGCCCATCCAATTGCCCATCCAAAACCCGTCGGAATACACCTCCGAGAGCGATGAAATAGGCCTAATCGCGACGAGAACTCAATAGCTTAGGGTTTGATTGTCAGCTTCACACGCAGGAGGTCCGGGGTTCGAGTCCCTGCGCGCCCACCATACAATTCAGTGAGTTGCAAAGACACGTGGACCGTAGAGGTAGGATCGGTGACGTTGGATTGTGACGTAACCGCTCAATTTGCCTTCCCAACTGCGGGTTGACTCTCGACTACTCGGACGCCCATCAAGCCGCTTTCCAAGTTCGGTTCAGTCGTATATGAACACATCGACAGAACGTTATGAAAGAGCGGAGTCTCCAGGCAGATTGCCCTCATCGAGAATTCACGGCGTGCCAGCTGACCCGTCTATCCCTCTGACCTGCACGGAGGCGATGGCCCGAGCGTTGGTGTGGTCAGTAGCGGTACAGTTCGCGGCGTCGCAGTTGTAAAGGGTGAAAGTATAGACCCAGCCATTCCCCTGAATCCACGGTGCGGCGCAATCCGTACCTCCGCAGGATGAGGCGGTTGCGAAATTTGTTTCCGGGGCATCACCAATCCTCACCCAAACCTGCGCATAGGAAATGCCGCTAGTGGACCAGGTGAGATAGGTTGTGCACAGAGTACCCGACAGCACACAAGGGTTCGGGGAGGCCGAAATAGACCCGGCGGCTCCATAGATTTCCGCAGAGTTGATAAATTTAAGATGCATGCCGTCCGGCGAATCCGCGCCGCCAATGATGGCTACGCTTCCATCGGAGAGGGATGTCGCAGTCTGAAGGACACGCGGGAAGTGCGGATTTGGCGCGGGCGTGAATACGCGCTTTACGGGATCATAAATCTCCGCACGAATCTCTGCGATTAGGGCAGCGTTATAACCGCCTGTAATGAGCACAGTACCGTCTCTCAGTAGAGTGGCGGCGTGCCAGAAGCGTCGCTCCAGCATAGGTCCGGTGGGTTCAAAGGACCCGGTTGCGGGATCATAAAGCTCAGGAGTCTCTCGGTCTCCGGTTATCAAAACATGGCCATCGAGCAAGAGCGTTGCCACCGGCCCGCCTCGTTTGACGCTCATGTTGCCCGTTCGCGTGAAAACCCCGGTGGCCGGATCATAGAGTTCCGCGGATGCTAAGCTGTCCAGAGCTCCGGAGCCGCCGGTGATGAGCACTCTGCCGTCCGGCAAAAGAGTGGCCGTATGGTAAAAACGAGCGTCATGTAGACTACCCGTCAGAGAGAAGGTTCCGGTCACGGGGTCATAGATCTCGGCGTCCGACAGTGGTACCCAGCTGAGATCCTGCGAGCGAGTACCGCCGACAATCAGGACCCGGCCGTCTTGCAAAAGAGTGGCAGTGTGGCATTCCCGCGCGACAACCAAACTCCCGGTTGGCTGAAATTGTCCAGTGACCGGATCGTAGAGTTCCGATTCTGCCGTTGCCGTAAGAAGAAGTTCCTCTCCACCCGCAAGCAGAACTTTTCCTGATTGCAGCAGCGTGCCCGTGTGGGATTGGCGGGCGAACGTACCGGCCGGCGTGAAACCTCCGCTCACAGGATCAAAGAGTTCGGCGCCAGGTACGTTGTCGTAACCGTCAAGCCAATCCGGTCCCTGGCCGCCTCCGGCAACCAGGACGCGGCCATCGTTCAACAAGGTTGCGGTGTGAGCCACACGGGCGTCGTGAAGACTGCCGGCCAAGCTAAAACCAGGGGATGAAGTGGGAGCCTGCGCCAATGCGGAGACGCCAAAGCTGACAATGGCGAGCACGGCGAACGGCAGTATCGGGCCGCTTAGCGCTGATACGAAAAGCCAAAGGGCTAAACTTAAATCAAGGGAGACCTTGAAGTTTGCCCCATACTGTTTTGTTCTTCGCAATTAATTCCTCCGGTTTTTAGTAGACATTCCGTGTCTTTGTCGACAAATTCGAGTCAGAATGCATCCTCATCGTCGCTCTGTCCAAGACTCGCCTGGAAGTATGAGGAGTGAATCGTGGGGTATGATACCCCCGAGCTCGAGGTCGGTTATTGTCGCCTCGTCACCATCAGTTCGTCCTCTAAAGTTCTTCGATGCCTCTGGGATGCACAAGTGCGCATCGACGGAGCGTTATGAGAGAGCGGAGTCTCCAGGCAGATTGCCCTCATCGAGAATTCACGGCGTGCCAGCTGACCCGTCTATGCCACTGACCTGCACGGCGGCGGCTTTGCCCTCGCCCGCGCCAAACTGACCGGCACCTCCGCTAAACTCGAAAACTTCGAAGTACTGTGGCGCCAGTTGCCCTGGGGCAAGGGCGGCCAGGAAGGCGGCCAGATCGCCTTCTCTCCCGACGGACAGTTTCTGTTTCTTGCGGTAGGCGATCACTAGCGCTTCACTCCCGCCCAGGATCCGAATTGGAACGAAGACCCTCAACCGCATTGTCTTTGACGGCCATGGCGGCGCCAAACCCGCCGAGCGCTGGGGTGTCGGCCGCCGCATCCGCGATATCCAACAAGGCCCCGATGGCTCGCTGTGGATGCTCGAAGACGCCAATTCCGGCGCCCTGATCCATATGACACCCAAGTGATCGCTTCGCGTTAGACAAACCACGATTCAAAGGGTCGGAGCGGTCCGGCCCTTTAGCCTTGCCTCCTCACAGTAGTTAGCTTTCGCTTCGCCTGCGAGGAATCCAGTCTTATCAATACCCACAGCCCGCACATGTCGCCCGACGGTAATACAGCAGCCAGTCTTCCGCAGAAACAAGATGAAACCCATCGCCGCCGCCCGCCAGGATGATCTGCTCCATAAGCCCGGGACCAATAGAACCCGCCTCTCCGAATCCAGAGGGCGCGCCTTGGAAAGCCGGTAGATATTGCCAGCACCAAGCCCACTGCCAGAAACTGAGGCTATCGGTTCCCGCCATGGCTTTCATCTCTGTAATGGCTTGTTGCCAAGAAGCGGGCAATTGAGTCAACTGCCTGTAAATGAGCACCCACTGTTCCGCAGAAACCGTCCGGAACCCATCGCCGCCGCCCGCCACAATAATCTGCTCCATTAGACCGGGACTTATGGAGCCAACCGTGTCGAATCCAACAGGTGCGCGTTGGAATGCTGGCAGATACTGCCAATACCAGGCCCATTGCCAGAAATTTTGGCTATCGGAACCCGCGGCGGCTTTGATCGCCGCAATCGCTTGTTGCCAGGATACATCGTAGATTTCCGCTGAGTTGATAAATTTAAGATGGATGCCGTCCGGCGAATCCGCACCGCCAATAATGGCGACGCTGCCATCTGAGAGTGACGTCGCAGTATGAAGGAGACGCGGGAAGTTTAGATTTGGCCCGGAGGTGAATGTGCGCTTAACGGGATCATAAATCTCCGATGGAATCTCTGTGGTGCGGGCGACGCTATCATAACCGCCTGTAATGAGCACCGTGCCGTCTTTCAGTAGATTGGCGGTGTGCCCTCCGCGTGGGACCAGCATACTGCCAGTGGCTTCAAAGGACCCGGTTGCAGGATCATAAAGCTCGGGAGTGGGTTCGTATCCGGTTATCAAAACATGGCCATCGAGCAAAAGCGTGGCCACCGGCCCGCCTCGTTTGACGCTCATGTTGCCCGTTCGCGTGAAAACTCCGGTGGCCGGATCGTAGAGTTCCGCGGATGCTAAGCTGTCCTGACCTGTGAAGCCGCCGGTGATGAGCACTTTGCCGTTTGGCAAAAGAGTGGCCGTATGGTAATAACGAGCGTCATGTAAACTGCCGGTCGGCGAGAAGGTTCCGGTCACGGGGTCATAAATCTCGGCGTCCGACAGCGATACCCAGTGGAACCCCCCATCCTGCGAGCGAACACCGCCGACTATCAGCACGCGGCCGTCTTGCAATAGAGTCGCCGTGTGGGATTCCCGCGCGACAACCAAGCTCCCGGTTGCCTGAAATTGTCCAGTGACCGGATCGTAGAGTTCCGATTCTGCCGTTGTCGCAGTAAGTGTGGTGGAAAGATCTCCACCCGCTAGCAGAACTTTTCCTGATGGCAGCAGCGTGCCGGTGTGGGATTGGCGGGCGAACGTACCGGCCGGCGTGAAACTTCCGCTCACTGGATCAAAGAGTTCGGCGCCAGGTACATCGTCGTAGCCCTCAGTCGTATACAGTCCTTGGCCGCCTCCGGCAACCAGGACGCGACCGTCGTTTAACAAGGTCGCGGTATGAACCACACGGGCGTAGTGAAGACTGCCGGACACACTAAAACTCGGGGATGAAGTGGGAGCCTGCGCCAGTGCAGAGACACCACAGCTAGCAATAGCGAGCATGGCGAACGGCATGAGTTTTGCGCTACACGGTCTTGTTCTTGGCAATTCATTCCTCCGATTCTCGTAGCATTCCGGGATTTTGACGACGTATTCGAGCCAGAATGCATCATCATCGTCGCTCTATCCAGGACTCGCCTGGAAGTATGCGGAGTGATTAGTGGGGTATAATACCTCCAAAGTTGGAGCATCAGCGGTTGATTACGCCAGTTACCTATCGATCTGACGGGGGACCCGATAAAGGCGCAATTCTGCTGCAACTTCAGCGGATACTTGCGGGTGAGGGATTTAAACGCTCCGAGCGCATCTGCCGATTTCTGAGTTATGTCGTGGAGCAGACCCTGCGAGGGCGTGGCGACGAACTGAAGGAATCCGTGCTCGCCGTTGAGGTTTATGATCGACCGCCGGACTATAATCCCAAGATTGACCCGATTGTCCGTAACGACGCCCGCCGGCTTCGTGCCAAACTACGGGAGTATTACGAAATCGAAGGTAGCAGCGATCCGGTCATTATTGAAATCCCCAAAGGCAGCTACTTGCCTGTGTTCCGCGAGCGCGAAGCACCGCCTCCGGAATCGGCGGCGAGTCCTTGGAGCGTTCGTCGAGTCCTAAAGCTTCTTAACCGCCGCCAAGTTATCGCTGCGGGAGCGGCTGCATTGCTCGTGGCCGGCTTCACCCTCTACTGGACTGGGCGACAGCGTGGACCACGCTCCGGATCCTCGGTTTCCATTGCCGTTCTTCCTTTCAATACCCTCGGTCCTGACGCAGGTTCTGAATACTTCAGTGACGGCCTGACGGAAGACTTGATCAATGCGCTGGCGAACCTAGACGGTTTGCGGGTCCCGGCCCGCACTTCAGCGTTCGCGTTCAAAGGGAAACAACTCGACATTCGCGACATTGGGGCAAGACTCAATGTCGATATGGTTCTCGAAGGGAGCGTCCGCAAAGAAGGGAATCAACTTCGCGTTACCGCTCGGCTGACTAAGGTGGCGGACGGATACGATGTGTGGTCGGCAAATTATGACCGCGAATTCAATGACGCCCTCCATATTGAGAATGAAATCGCGGAGGCTATCGCCACCACACTCAAGTTTAAGATCGCCAACAATGGGGCTGGCCAGACTTCCGATCCCGAAGCTCACAACCTGTATCTGCAAGGCCATTATTTCCATAGCCAAGGGCGCGGATCGCCAGATGCACAGAAAAAGGCCATCGCGTATTTCAAGCAGGCAATTGCCAAAGACCCCAACTATGGACTGCCTATGGCCGAGATGTCGGACTCCTGGTTTAAACTTGTCATTTTCGGGGATCGGCACCCTGAAACTTTGTCCGCGGCGGAAACCGCTGCGAAACAGGCGCTCCAGGTCGACGAAACACTTTCTGAGGCCCACCTATCGTTGGCTAATCTTCTGGCATTGAAGCGCGATTGGGACGCCGCGGACAGAGAATTCAAAAGGGCTCTGGAATTAAATCCGCGCAATGCGAAAGCTCTTCTCGACTATGCTGCCGAAGATCTTGCACTGACAAGTCGCTTGGGTCAAGCCATTGAACAGACGGAGCGCGCGCTGCTTTTGGACCCGGTTTCGCCGGATGCATATGCCTCGCACGCTCTGCTGCTCATCTGCGCTCACCGTTATGATGAAGCGATTCAACAAGCCCGCAAAGCCCTTGAAATGCAACCACAAGACATCGGCGTAGAAAACTTATTGGCCCGCGGCTACGTGCAAAAGGGAATGCTGCCGCAGGCCGTCGCGGAATTTCATAAAGCCGAGGAACTGGGTGTCCGGCGCGCCCATTGGGGAGCCAGTATGGCGGAACTGTACGTCAGATCAGGGCGCCGGGCCGAGGCAGAGAAAATGCTTGCGACCTGGAGCAGCCGGCCCTCCCGGGAATTCGGCCACGCAGAATCAATGGCGATGATCTATGCCGGCTTGGGGAAAAAGGATGAAGCCTTCCAATGGTTGGACCAAGCCTATCGCGAACACTGGGATCGCCTTCCGTGGATAAAAATCGAGCCCGAATACGACAGCCTGCGTGACGATCCCCGGTTTTCTGCACTGCTCAATAAAATGGGACTGGACTCACGCCGCACTATCGCCTTGTTGCAGTGATCTAGCTACTGCCTCGCGACCCTAATCCTCTGACTGGGGTGTTATACCCCAAAAATGGCTTCCCATACTCCCTTGTTTCACGTGCGCAGAGCGATCATCGATCGCAAGTTGCGGCTTATTCCCTGCGAAAAAAGGGCACCGCAGCCTGCACTTGAGGAGCAAAGATCATCCATGAAGAAAATCCGGAGAATTATCTACGCAGGGCTGTTTGCCGCGGCGCTCGCGGGTGCCCAGCCCAATGTAACCGTTTACGCCACAGGGTTAAATAATCCTCGCGGCCTCAAATTTGGTCCTGACGGTTTCCTGTACGTCGCCGAGGGTGGCACTGGCGGAACCACTTCGACCGCAGGACTTTGCGATCAGGTTGTACCCCCGATCGGCCCATACACCGGTGGTGGATCGGACTCGCGGATCTCGAGGATCGACTCCGCCGGCCATTGAACCACGGTGGTGGATGGCCTCCCCTCCAGCCAGACATCAGCTCTATCGGGAAGTTTTGTCAGCGGCGTGGCCGACCTTGCTTTCATTGGCGATACGATGTACGCGATTCTGGCCGGCGCCGGTTGTTCGCACGGTAATCCATCACTACTACCGAACGGTGTCCTCCGCGTGGATCGCGAAAGCGGCACTTGGTCCATGATCGCCAATCTGAGTGCTTATCAAATGGCGAATCCCGTTAAGAATCCGGAACCAGATGACTTCGAGCCGGATGGCACTTGGTACAGCATGATCGCTCTGCGCGGCTCACTCTACGCCATTGAACCGAATCACGGCGAGATGGTCCAAATTACTACCACGGGCGCCGTGAGTCGGGTGGTCGATTACTCCGCAATCTTCGGTCACATCGTGCCGACGGCGCTTGCGTATCACGGTAATTTTTATATGGGTAACTTGAGGACCTTCCCGCTGGTCCAAGGCAGTTCTGCTGTCTACAAGACCAATCCGTCCGGTAACACTAAAGTCGATACTCCTGGATTCACCTCCGTTTTGGGATTGACCTTTGACAACCAGGGACGGATGTATGTGCTTGAGATGAGTCCCGCGACTGGATTCCCACAGCCCTTCATCGGTACTGTCTCGCGAGTGGATCCATCCGGCGCCCGCACCTTGCTCGCATCGGGTCTCGCATTACCCACCGGTCTGACCTACGGCCCGGATGGCGCACTCTATGTCTCCAATTTTGGATTCGGCTTTCCGGCGGGAGCGGGGCAGATCTGGCGAATCGGCCTCTCCGACTGACGCCAGCTCCCGGCGACCGCAAAACTCGTCAGAGTTATTCGCGGTCTGACAACCGCAACAGCAAAGCGGACCCCGCTTCGACGGTTCGCCGACGAAAACGTCCAAGTGGATCTCCCAACTTCCGGGACGCGCTTTTTGGCCGATGGTGTCGGCGCAAAGAGAGCCGGAAACACCAATAAATAGATCGATGCCGAGTACCCGTGTTCTTCTCCTTCCCCCGCGAGACCCGTGGCGTTTTGGACGTGCGGTTTAGGACGAAAGGATATGCGCCGCATTGGCATGCGGTCGAAAGGGCTGTGCTCCGCAAGAATTCAGTCCGAGCACCAGACTGCCATGCAGTCCTCCCTCCAGATTTTCGGCATCCCATGGGGCAGATTCAGAATCTCACTGTTAAAGTAGTAAGACCTGGTCATGGCTTACGTAACGATTGCGACTGGTATGGTCCTTCCCAACGGACAAAATGAAGTTCTTTTCGAGTATCTGTGCGATCGGGATGGATGCGCCAATGTGGCGGAACACGTGGTGGCGTGCGTGCGGGAGCTGGGGGTCGCGTACGTCGTTTGCGGCCAACACGCCGCAATACGTGAGAGTCAGTAAAGCCGCACCCCGAGGGTGGGCGGCCCCGAGAAGAGCATGAGGCCGAACCGACAGCTGGGCCAGCCTCATGCACTGCGCGCTGCTTAGGAACGGCGCAACATGCGCAGACCGAAACTAGCGCCTATGAACAACAAACCGAGGATGCCAGCCAGCGGGAGCGGGCTGCCGGTTGTGGGCAAATTGGCCGGAGCCGCCGCCACTTGGACCGGAGCGGGGGCCGGCGTAGGAGCGGGGGCTGGAGCTGGAGCGGCTACTGGGGCCGGAGCGCGGGCCGGAGTTGCTCTCTCTACTGGAGCAGGAGCCGGAGCGGGGGCCTGAGCCACAACTTGGGTTCGAGGGGCGGTTCCGGTCACTGTGGTGTTGCTTGCTACTTCCGTCCTGGGCTCTTCCACGATCTTCTCCGCAGTAATCCTCATCCCCTTTTTCAGGTCGAATACGGTAGCATCCCGGCCCTCGACCTTGAACTTGAAGTCAGGCATTGCCTTGTACATCTTGTTCGTGCCGTCCGGCAAGGTCAGGATCACGTTAGGACCGTTCACATACCACACTGTTCCAGATAGGTTCGAAGTCGTTCGCTCTGTAATAGGAGTGGTTGTCGTAGTGATGGTGGCATTGAGGGATGTGCCCGGCTTCAAGTCATGTACCGTCACTTCTTTGCCATCGATTAGGAACTTCCTGGAAGCCGGTACGTTGAAGGTCCTCAATTCACCGGTTGACATCTTGACGACGAGAGTGTTTCCCTCGACGTATGTGACTACTCCTGAGAGCTTCTCCGTGTTCACCGTTGCGGAGCCCTTGGAAGTTTCTTTGGTGGTCGTCTGAGCGGCGCCAGTCGCCGCCATGAACGCTAAAGCGGTCGAGACTACAAATAATCCCTTAAGGATTCTGTGAGTCGTAGTGTTAGTCATCTTCTTCTCTCCTTTGCACTGAATTGCACGGTTCGCGTATAGGGCGAACTGCCCTGTGACTCCCTAACCCCAACTTGCTGCTGCAGCGTGGCATGCACGATGAAGCGCCGCGGGGCCTCGCCAATGAAATAAAACGGGTAGCAGGTGACCAGCGTCAGCGAAGCCATCCCGCGCGGTCGCAAGACTCCGACTTGATCCGGGTCGACGATTTCAATGCTGTCAACCGCATAGCGGCTCACGACGCCGGGCGTGGAAAGCTGTACCGCGTCCCCCATCGCAACGTCCTTGAATCCGCGAAAGAAACCGTCCCTGTGACCCGCGATCCCGATGTTACTGTCGCCGGCCTCCCCCGGTCTAGCCGTCCCGGGAATCCATCCGGCACCGCGATTGAGCGCCAGGCCGCCGGTCCCCTCAAATACCGGGACACGGATCCGAAGCCTGTCGAGGCGCAGGACAGCCATAGGCGGGTCGAGCTTCTTAATGAGGCCCTTGCGGTAATCCCAAATCCACATCGGCGACCAGAGGCGCACGTCGACTCCTTCATCGCCCTGCGCTTCGACACTCGGTACCGCGTCCTCTTGTATGAGCGCGGCCCGCGCCTGGTCGAACTGCGCGAGTGCGACACCGGAAAATATCGAACGGTAGAACAGCGCGGCCGCAAACACCACCAGAAGCGTCACACCTATAGCCAGCAGCAGGCGTTCCAAGATTCGATGGAGCTTGTTGCGCATTTGCCCTAGTGAGCGTTGCGAGCGCCGGGACCCGTAGTTCTGGGTGCGGGCCATCCGGCGTCGCCTCTAACCGTGTGACGAGGTGTGTGACAACCTTGCGGCATACCGCGTATGATGTGCGCCGTTCATGAGCAGACTCAAAATTATTGGCCGCTCTCTTCCGGCACAAAAAACGAGTCCTCCCGGTTCTCCGAGCCATCAGGCCGTTAGTTTCAGGAACGCTGTACATGGTGACTCTCATGGCCGTGCTTGCCGCCGGATGCTGCGTTCCGCTGGTCGCGCTCCTGGCGTTCTCAGGGGCGGTCTGGGCACAGGGAGTTGCGAACTCGCTATCATTCCGGGACACGTCGAGCCTCGCATCCAGCGAGATCCTGCCGGCCCCCAAGACCATCGCGTCACCTAAGGACTTCGAGCCGCAGGGGGTAAAGTGGAAGTCTCTTTTCAACCAATCGTTCCGCTTCCTTCTGCTCGAGAACGCGTTCCGTTATGCCACGGAGCCGGCCACGCGAAATCCCGACATGCCGTACTTTCGCGGGTATATCGATTCACTGGCCGCGTTGCATGGTTGGTCTGACGGCGATCCTTTTTACGTCAACTACGTTGGCCACCCAATGCAGGGGGCAGTGTCGGGGTATCTCTGGACGCTGAATGACACTCGCTATAAACGCGTGGAGTTCGGCCGGGATCCCGAGTATTGGAAAAGCCGGTTACGCGCGGGAGCGTTCGCCTGGGCCTATAGCGAGATGACGGAGATCGGCCCGCTGATGAGCGAGGCGGCCATCGGGAATATACAGGCGTTCTACCCCCAGCAAGGCTTCGTGGACCATGTAGTCACTCCGTCCATCGGCCTGGGCTGGATGATCGCTGAGGATGTAATGGACCGGTATTTGGTTCGTTTCGTCGAACGCAAGGTGCAAAATCGATATGTACGAATATTGGTGCGCGGGGGGGCAAATCCGAGCCGCAGCCTGGCCAATGTTATTAGCGGCCAGTGGCCGTGGGCCCGCGCTCGCGATCAAGGCGGCGATACCATCGCCGTCCGTCCAGACACGCCGTCCCCAAGGGCTCAGGACCCCGAGCGCCAGCCCGGGGTAGCGCCGTTCGAGTTTGCCGCCAACGCGTATGTGTTTGCCGCTAGGGGCGGCACCTGCGCGGGGGGCGGAGCCACGGCAGCGTTCCGTATCAACGCCGAGTGGCAAATTGTCTTGGACGTCAATGGTTGCAAGATGACGGGAATCGAGAAAAACGTCACCGGAGATTCTCTAACCTATATGGTGGGGCCGCGCTGGACTCCCCCTGTCTCCGGGCGCCTGGTGCCTTACACGCAGGTGCTCTTCGGCGGAAACAAATTGACTCAGGAGTTTACATTTCCTCATAAGGAAGCCGATTTTGAAGAGCTGGCGAAGAGCACGCCTTCAGCCCCTTCAAGCCAGTACACGCAACAGTTTGAACGGGATGGTTTCGCGATGGCGGCCGGGGTGGGCCTCGACCTCCACTTCAATCGGGCCTTGGCCTTCCGGCTCATCGGACTCGAATATACCCGCTCCTGGACCAACAATCTGAGTGACTTCGCGTCTCCTCATGGGTTTCAGATAAAAACCGGAGTGGTCTTGCACATGGGCACTTGGTAGGCGATTCGATACGCGTAAATTTCCAATGAATTACCCGGGATGACTGCCGCAAAGGGGCATAGTCAACTCTACCTGGCGGGCCAGAATCGGGCACCAAGCGTGTTCTCATCCTCAACGGATCTAGTGTAAGTGGTCCGAGTTCAATGCAGTTAGCAGCATATACCCACAAGGGCATCGAAGTTGCCCATAGGACCGTTTGTCAGCTGGATACAATTCACGACTACGGGGGAAACTATGGCAGTCCGTTCAATTGCTGCGTGGCCGATCCTTCAAAGGCGGCCAGGCACGACCAACAATCTCAGCGCTCCGCTCGACGCGACAACTCAGTCCGACGATGCTCTCGTTGAATCAGTGAAGATGGGCGACGCAGGCGCGTTCGCTCAACTGATCGAACGTTATCAACGATTCTGCTTGTCTAAGGCGTATTCGATTCTGCGAAATCGTGGCGACGCCGAAGATGAGGTGCAGACTGTCTGGGTACAGGCATGGACGCATCTCGAGTCATACCATGGCCGAGGATCCTATGGTGCTTGGCTTAGCCGCATCGTATCCAATCAGTGTCTGATGCGGCTCCGCAAGGCTAAGCTTGCGCCGATGACGTCGGTAGACGAGGTATTCGATTCCGAAGGTCCTTTCCGGCTAGAGGTGATCGACCAGCGGGCTCTACCAGAGCAGGCGGTTGGCGACGACGAGATGTTAAATCTGCTGAACAAGGAAATCCGCAGTGTTCCTCCCTTGCTGCGAGAGGTTCTCGTAATGCGAGATCTGCGCCAACTCGTCATGCGAGACATCGCCGCAGCCTTGGGAATCAGCATCCCCGCCGCCAAGTCCCGATTGATGCGTGCGCGGATTGAACTCAAGAAACGGCTGGAGAAGCACCACGGGGAAAGCGGCGGCGGTATTCTGCTCCGGAAGCGCGGTAGACCGTTGGTAGCATGCGTGCGGGCAGCCTGATCGCGCTCCTGCGGCAAGAATAAATACGACAGTAGCCGCTCGCGAGCATCCTCACCACAGGAGGCGCCGTAGAGCAGAGGATGAACCCACGCATCGCGTTGGTTGCTGTCTTGATGTGGGGCGCAGCCCACGCACAATCACTCATATCGAGCGCTCCGGGCCAACCGGTACGGCTGTCGACGTCCGATGCTGCTGTGCTGGACCTGCAACAACCGCGGGACGATCTCGCGTGTTCCGTCACGTCTTCGAAGCCAGAGCTGGGATTCGATTTCATGTTCCAGGCCGGTTATGAAGTCAACATTCCGCTGAAGGAGCTGGCCGGGGACAAGAACCTGCTGACGATCGTGCTGCGTGTACGCTCCTGGAGGCACAAGGATCAGCCCATCTTCTTTGTCCAGAAGGTCAACGTACCTGCTATTGAAGAGGATTCCGGGGGCAATGCCGTCTTGCACGGTGTTTTTCGGCTCGGCGCAGGAAAGTATCACTTAGATTGGCTCATGCGAGACGCCGACGAGCGGGTTTGCGCCCGGTTTTGGGACGTGGAAGCAAAGGTGACCGGAAAGGACATCCCGCTACTGCAAGAGGTCGCGAAGGATTTGATCCAGGCAGTCGAATCGACTCCGTTTCACGAGGAAGCCCCCGTGAAGCGTCAGCCGATTGGCAGCCCCTTGCGTGTAAAGGTGGTCATCAATTTCGCTCCTCAGCGTCCGCAGGCTGCGGCTCTTAAGCGAGACGATCTGCAGGGATTGGTAGGCATTTTGCGCAAGATCGACCGCGAGCCGCGTATCGGCAGTCTTTCGATTGTGGCGTGTTCCGTGCCGGCGCAACGGGTGATTTACCGCCAACAGAACGCCTCTCGAACCGACTTGCCAGCGCTGGGCGAGGTGCTTAAGTCGCTGACCTTCGCCAGTGTGGACGCGAGGCAATTGGCGTTGAAAAATGGCGAGACCGAGTTCCTGGCGCGGCTGATCACGGAAGAGACGAGGGAAGATCACCCGGACGCTCTGATCTTTGTGGGGCCAAAGTTTCCTCTCGCCGCCAAGGTCTCCCGGGAGATGATCCAGCATTTGGGAAACGTTGACTATCCGGTGTTCTATTTGAATTACAGCCCCGATCCGTCCTCCTACGGGTCGCGCGATGCGATGGGTCAAATTGTTAAGAAACTGAACGGGCACGAATACACCATCAGCCGGCCGCGGGATCTGTTTACTGCCTGGTCCGATGTGCTGTCGCGTATACTTGCCACGAAACAGCCAGCGGAAAGCTTGTCCTTCACGTCGAATCGTTAAGGCCGGCCGGGGATCTGACCTCCAGAAATTCAGATCATGTTTATTGAATCGCCCCGCCTTGGACACTCATCAGCACCCGTAGTCTGGAGACGCGCCCAATCCAGAGATTGTTAACGCGCTGACCAACTGATGAAGGAAGCCGAGACTATCCCGGAACTCTCAGTGCTCGGCGGTCCATTGCATCGGCTGGGATGCCGGCTTGGTCTGGTCCGGGGGGGAACTAATACCATCCGGCTGGGCGTGGCACTCGGTCTGTTGGCATGGGGTGTTCTGATGTTGCTGGAACTCCTCGTGGGAATCGGCCCCCAGGTATTTTCTCTGCAGGCAATCGGCCTCCATGTTCGCTTCCTGGTGGCGATCCCCCTGTTTTTCCTGTGCGAAACGTGGGTCGCTCCCCGGATCGCGGAGTTTGCCCGCTACATCGTGCAGTATGGTCTGGTGCGGGACGCCTCGTTGCCGGCCTTGGCGTCGGACATCCGCCGTGTCGGCCGAATGAAAGATTCCTGGCTGGCGGAGGTTCTGGTTCTCCTGGCGGCGATTGGGTTACCCCTGATCGGGACGATCACGGATGTGCCGAGCGGGACCGGGAGTTGGGCGACAATCCTTCATTCGACCGGAGGCCGGCTCACCTGGGTGAGTGGCTGGTATCTGGGGTTTTGTTTGCCGCTCTTTCGATTCCTCGCATTGCGTTGGCTCTGGAGGCTGGGTCTGTGGTGGTACTTCCTCTGGTGCGTGCAACGACTCGAACTCCGCCTTGTCCCGACTCACTCCGACGGCGTGGCGGGACTAGGGTACCTCGAGATTGTTCAAGAGAATTTCGCGCCGCTAGTTGTGGCGATCTCGGTGGTTTATTCCGGACAATTTGCCGAAGGCATCTCTTCGGGAAAGATGGCGTTCGAGACCCTGTACCCGATGGTTCCGATAGTCATGCTTGCGACTGCCGTGCTGTTCCTTGGTCCGCTCTTTCTCTTTTTGGCTAAGCTTTGGACCTGCCGCCAGACCGGGATGAGGGAATATATGGGCATGGCGTCCCGCTACGTGAATGCGTTTGACAGCAAGTGGATTCGGGACGAACAGGTGTCGTCGGGCGACTTCCAGTTGGGCTCGGCCGACTTGCAGTCGTTGGCCGACCTGACCAGCAGCGTCAACGTTGTGCTCGGAATGCGACCGGTTCCTGCGAGCCTGAGGCTGATGCTGGAACTCGGCGCATCCGTGATCCTACCCCTGCTGCCGCTGGTTTTCCTAAAGTATCCGGTTGATCAAGTAGCGGCACGATTATTTCGAATGCTGACCGGTTTGTAAGCATTTGTTGTGGGGTCGTTTCCGGTTATGGCCAATCCGCCCGATTCCGGCCCCGCGCCGGCGTCCAAGCACCAAGGCCCATTACTCGATGCATTCATCGGACATCCTGCAGATGCGCGCTCGGGTCCGTAGCAGGGTGCAGCGGGGCAGCGCCACTCGGCGCGTTGGATCCGGCCAGGTACAGAGTTTGCGACGGGTAGGCCAGCCGGGTGCCGGCCGCCTGGACAATCTCCATGACGTCGAGCAGCAGGTCCTGCTGGGCCTCGAGGAAGGAACTCCAGCTGCTGGCTAGGACGTAGGAAAAGATTTCGACATTGAGCGACGATGCGCCGAAACCTAGAAAGCGCACTCGAATGGAGCCACTTTCGACGCGCGGATCTTGCGCCAAGAGACTCTCCACCCTCTTGAGGATTTCGCGCATCATGGAGACCGAGGTTTCATGGCGTAGGCTCAGAGTGTGATGGAACCAAAACTTATCGCGCATGGAGATGTCCTCCAGGCTCACATTCGCAAGCTGCCCGTTGGGGATGCTGACTACGGTTCGGTCAAGGGTGCGGATGCGAGTCGAACGTAAGCCAACACGGTCCACGAGGCCATCCGTATCGCCCACCTTCACGTGTTCTCCCACGCGCACGGTCCTGTCGAAGACAAGGGAGATTCCAGCGATCACATTTTCCAGAGTCTTCTGCGCCGCCAAGGCGATCGCAATACCGCCGACGCCTAGCCCTGCAATGGCGGCAGTGAGATTCACTCCGAAATAGCGGAGGCCGGCCAGAATCCCAGCGAAAAGGAATATCGCGTCGATCGCTCGCCGCCCAATCCGCAACACTGCCGCGCCGGCCTCGCCGTGGAGGGGTTGCAGACGCCGGCGGAGGAAGTCCTCCCCTACCCCATTCAACAGGATCAACATCCAGACGGTGGCCGCAATCGTGATAACCGCGACCGTGCTAGACCAGAACGCACGCGCCAATATGGGAATAGTGACACTGGCCAATATCCAGCGGATGATCAGGGCCATCATCAGGAGACGAACCGGCGTGGGAAGGAACTCGGGATTCGGCAGAGTCGTATCCCTGCGCCGACGCCGGCGAACGTGGCCAACTAAGGAGCTGAGCAGCCGGTTCAACAGAACGGTAAACAGATATAGAAGCGGCATGCCGGCAAGCACTGCCAGCCACTGGAACAGAGGTATCCGAGCGATTCGAGTCTCTACCAGGAATTTGGGGATGACGTCCTCAATCGCGATCGCGTCGCCTTCTTTGTAAAGACGAGGAACCGCGCTAAGCGTATTTCTGGAAAACAGCCATATCCGGCCGTCTTTTCCTCGATCCACGCGCTCAACGACGATGTCTACGTCGCCGCCTTCGCTGCTAATGGTTCCGATCAGGTTCTGGTCCTGTTTGGTCAGAAACTGTGACTGGCCTTCGGGGCGGTCGCTCAATTGCATAATCCTGAGCCCGGCGGGCAGCCGGCGGTCCATGACACTATAGAGTTGATGTGCCAGGTCCATCGCATCCTGTCCCCGTAAGCGAGTGTTCAAGTACTGGGCGGCGGTTTCGTTATGCTCCTCACGAGCGGCGAGCAGGAACCCGAGAACTGTGCCGCGTGGCGTGCTGCGTCCAAGAGGGTCTTGGGGTGCCTCCGGTTGTACTGGGGGAGGCGAGCCAGGAACACCGGGTTGCGCACCTGTAGTGGAGCAAAACAAGAGAAGGCCTGTGCAAAGAAGGCCAACTCCAAACACTCTGTGCTTTCTCATCGCTACTTCACTCTGTTATCCGGCTTTGCAACCGCACGCCTCACTTCCCCTCGAGAAAACTAAGCCCAAGCACGTGTTTATGCGCCGGCCCGATGTGTTCGATAGCAACGTAGGAAGTGGATGTTCCATGCTTCCAATTCCACATACAACCCGGCCGTCTGCATCTCTTTCCCGTCACGATCATAGGACACACCTGACAGGGTGTCCATCAACTGCCAGGTATCCTCCCGCACGTCGTTCCAGGGCAGGTGAACACGGGCCTGAACGGCGCCGTCACTGAGGTTGACGACGATCAGATATCGATCGTCTTTGTTGACCCAGCACCACGCTACTAGATTTTGAAAGCTTGGATTGTCAGGCCAACCGCTGCGCTCGCAAAGGCTCCATTGACCATCCCGAAACACTGGGCTCTTGATGGTGTCCAGCAGCTTCTTGTAGAAATCGCGCAAATCCTCATCTGTCCGCTCATCGGGGCGTCGGCCCAAAAACACCGGTAGTCTTACTCGTCGTCCCTCAAACTGCCCCTCGTGAAAGAGCCTGGCTCCCGGTTGGGTGGCCATCGTTACGGCGGCAGCACGTTCCTTAGCCGGAGAAAAAGTTGCCGCCGCCCGAGGCTCGTCGTGGTTCTCAATGAAACGAAGTAGTTTCTCCTGGTAGCGCATGTCGGCACACAGATGAAGCCGGACGTTTTCCGCGTCACCGTGCTCTAGGCGATCATAGAGCTGTTTGTCGTAACAGAAGTCGAATCCCTTTTGCTGAAGTTCCCATTCCAGATCCCAGTACGCCTCGGCGATGAACAGGAATTCGGATTGGGCTGCCTTGATCGCCCGGATCAGGTCCGCCCAGTACTCGGTAGCAGGCGGTGGACCCGCCCGGCTGCCCCAAGTGCGTTCGACGATTGCGTTCAGGAATAGCATTGCCATATCGCAGCGGATTCCATCGCACTGGCTGGCGATATCCGAAACAGTGTCACGGACGGCCTGGCGGAGACTTGGCTGGTAAGGATTCAATTGCAGCACATCCGGCCAGGCGGGAAAATACGGGTCGCGTCCGCGCGCGATGACCGATCCGCCGATTTGGAGAAACGATGCGGGATCGTTTCGATCATCGTCCGCGTTTCCCCGAATGAAGTACTCGGGGTGCTCGGTCACCCAGGCGTGATCCGGCGCCACATGGTTCGGAACGAAATCAAGCAGCAGGCGCATACCTCGCTTCGAGAGTTCCTCCCGGGCGATTTGAAGACCACGGGGTCCTCCCAAGTGGGCGTCAACCACGTAGCGCCGTATGCAATAGGGAGAACCCACGTTATCTGCTAACTCAAAATCCGGCAGTGCCCGCCGGAAATCGGCCAGGAGGCCGTCGTTCCGATTGGCGATGGCGATCCCCGCAGGACTCCGCTCCCAAACGCCCATCAGCCACACGGCATCGAAACCGAACTTGCCGATGGAGTCCCATTCCCGCGCAGGTACGCGTTCCAAGTTGAGCGAAGTCCCATACTTTTGGCTGAGGCTGGAAAGCCAAACCCACGTGTCGATCTCAAATATAGTGGGGGCTCGAGGCCAGGTCGGCATACTAGCCTCCGGACGCAGTTTTTCTGGCAAAGGCATCGGTCCTGCCACCCGCCAGGAGTCGCTTTCCATCGATCCGGCCGAAGAACTCGATCAGTTTCGCGACGACGCCAGTCCAGCCGGTTTGGTGGCTCGCCCCCAGGCCCGCGCCGTTATCACCGTGGAAGTACTCGTAAAACAGGATGTGATCCTTCCAATAAGGATCAGACTGGAATTTCTCCGTGCCTCCGAATACCGGCCGCCGGCCAGACTCGTCGCGCACGAAGATCCGAGTCAATCGATTGGAAATTTCCCGCGCCACTTCAAACAGGTTCATTAAGTTGCCCGAGCCAGTGGGACACTCAATCTTGAAGGTATCGCCGTAATAGAGGTAATACGACAGCAGGGCGCGAATCAGCAACGCGTTCACCGGCATCCATATGGGGCCACGCCAGTTGGAGTTTCCACCAAACATCCCGGTATCGGATTCGGCCGGAAGATAGTTCACCCGGTATTCCTGACCGTTCACATGGAAGACGTACGGGTGCTCTGCATGGTAGCGGGACAATGCCCGTATCCCATAAGGGCTCAGGAATTCATTCTCGTCGAGCATGGCCGACAAAATTCGGCGCAACCGTTCCTGATTCACCAACGCAACGATGCCGCGATCGCCATACCCAAAATGGCCCGGACCAGTTGCATGAATGCTCTTGCGAAGTTCGGGCATCAGTCGTAAGCGTTCCCCGATAACCTCCGCAACTTTCGGTACCCGTTCGCGCTGCCACGGTTCTATGACGGTGGTGGCGCAGATGGACAACAACCCCACCATGGAGCGCACCTTTAGCCGGCTCGCACTGCCATCGGGAAGCCGCAGGACGTCGTAGTAAAACCCGTCTTCTTCGTCCCACATCCCCCCCTCTCCCATGTGATTCATAGCGTGGGCGATCAGAAGAAAATGGTCAGCGAACTTAATGGCCATGTCTTCGTAGGAGGAGTCGTGGGCGGCCAACTCACCGCTTATCTCGAGCATGTTCTGGCAGAACAGGGACACCCATGCGGTGCCGTCCGCCTGCTCCAGGTGCCCGCCTGTGGGCAGCCGTGAGCTGCGGTCGAAGACACCGATGTTATCCAGCCCCAAGAAGCCACCCTCAAACAGGTTCTTGCCAAAGCGGTCTTTGCGGTTCACCCACCAGTTGAAGTTCAGCAACAGCTTGGAAAAAGACCGCTTGAGGAACTCTAGATCGCCTTTGCCCTCGAGCGCTTGCTCAGTCCGGTACAAGAATATCGTGGCCCAGGCATGGACGGGCGGGTTTACATCGCTGAAGTTCCACTCGTAGGCCGGAATCTGACCGGTCGGATGCAAAAAAGACACCCGCAGCATCAGGTCAAGCTGTTCTTTCGCGAATTCCACATCGACCGTGGAGAGCGCGATGCAGTGAAAGGCCAAATCCCACGCGGCATACCACGGATACTCCCACTTGTCCGGCATCGAGATGATGTGCCGGTTGACCATGTGGAACCATTCGCTGTTGCGCATGGCCTTCTGGTCGGGCCGCATAGAATCGATGCCATGTTCCCGCAGCCACTTGTTGAGGTCGAAGCCGAAGTACTGCTTACTCCACAGCATCCCTGCTAAAGCCTGTCGCATGACGCTGGCGGTATCAGCGCTAATTCCGTTCGGGGTGATGCTTCGATAAAACTCATCCGCGTCGGATCGGCGGGCCTGCAGGATTTCAGCAAACTCCTTGCCGAACGGATCGTTGACGTGGGAGGGCAACTGATCGCTAAGCCGCAGCCGGATGGTCGCTGTCCCGCCAGCGCCGACTGTGATCTGATAGTGCGCGGAGGCTTTCGTCCCCGTCTCTTCCGGGTTAACTACTCCCTGCGTTCCAGCCACCACGCAGTCGTTGATGCCGTCTTTGACATACTGCCCGGCGTTCGGTTCGCCAAAAATCCGCTGGTTGTTGGTCTCGTTCTCGGTAAACAGCAGCGGGACTTCGCCCTCGCAGTATAGGAACCGATCTCCCAATTCACCGTCCGTAGCGGCAACGACACGAGCGCCCTTGGTGCCCGAGTCTTTTTTCAAAACCGGTTTAGGAGCGCCGGGCGACCAACTCCATGTATTCCGGAACCATAGCGTTGGCAGGACGTGAATCGACGCGGCCTCTGGCCCTCGATTGCACACAGTGATCTGGATCAGCATATCTTCCGGAGCGTTTTTGGCGTACTCGACGAATACATCAAAGTAACGATCGCCTTCGAAGATGCCGGTGTCCAGTAACTCATACTCCATATCCCCCCGGTTGCGCGCCCGATTGGACTGGATCAGGTCCCCGTAGGGAAAGGCCTTCTGCGGATACTTGTACAGGTACTTCATGTACGAGTGAGTCGGAGTGCTATCCAGGTAGTAATAGTATTCCTTGACATCTTCGCCGTGATTGCCTTCGCTGTTGGTGAGGCCGAACAGGCGTTCTTTCAGAATCGCGTCTTGGCCGTTCCACACAGCCAGGGCGAAGCACAGCAACTGCCGGTCATCGCTGACACCCGCCAGCCCATCCTCACCCCAGTGATACGCTCGCGAACGGGATTGGTCGTGGCTGAAGTAATCCCAGGCATTTCCATCCTGGCTGTAGTCCTCGCGAACCGTGCCCCACTGCCGCTCGCTTAGGTAGGGGCCCCATTTTCTCCAGGGGGCTTTCTTGTCACGAGCTTCCCGCAGCCTCGCAGCTTCTTGATGCGAATTCATAGTGGCCTCCACGCAACATCATGATGCAGGTTATGACTCCTTCGCTCTAAGAAATATTCGAAGCCTATCTTTTTCATAGCATGCTTGTTTTGCCGTTCGGAGGAAACATTTTGAGTCGGGGCTCCCGGACTTTTCATCGGGATTTGGGGACTCCGCGGGGAGCGCGTTGATTGAAATGACCATAGACCACCGCAAGGAGCGAGCAAAGAAAGCCGGGAGGTTCGATATTTATGTGATCGAAAGCGACGCGCTATTGGTGGGCCGGCTCCAGGGCCTCCTGGACGCTGATATGGCTGCGGAAATTGTCGCGTTTGTCGAAACCAGAGAGATCGTGGCAGAAACGGGTTTCAACCGATTCTGTGACCTGACCCAATTGGCGGGGATTCATCTCTCGTCCGACAACGTCCTCCAATTGGCAGCTCGACGCCGCGCGTTTAACCCGAACGATATTCGTGTCAAATCCGCCTTCTTGGCGACGGATCCGCTCGCGTTCGGGATCGCACGCATGTACCAACAAGTGTTGAACTCACCGCGCATTGAAGTACGCGTGTGGGGCGACATGCAAGCCGCCGCGGACTGGCTGGGAGTCAACCTGGACAGGCTGACGTGTTGATCCTGAACCTTGGTGTGCCAAGGCGAGCTGAAGGAACGCGCGGGCGAACGTTGTTGCGAGTGTAATAAAATAGTCGAGCGTGGACATGTATCGCACGACCGCCTGAGCACAAAATTGTGCTTCGGGACTCGATTCAGGAGAATGTACCATGCGGATTTCGGTGGCCGGGATCGGGGCCTCCGCCGGAGGGCTGGAAGCCTTCAAACTTCTGCTTGCGCACCTGCCCGCAAAGACTGGTCTCGCATTCGTATTCGTTCAACACCTCGATCCGAAGCACCATAGCAATTTGACCGAAATCCTGGCCGGGGTCAGTGCCATTCCGGTTCGGCAGGCGGCCGACGGCATGGAGATCGAACCCAACCATTTATATGTCATACCGCCGGACGCCGGCCTGCAGATCGTGAACCAAGTGCTCGAAATCACTCCCTGCGCTCCACTGCATTCGGGTCCGCACATGCCGATCGATCGTTTCCTGCGGTCACTCGCGCAGGAGTGCGGCAGCCGTGCTATCGGAGTCATTCTCTCGGGAGCCGGCACGGATGGCACTGCCGGCCTCGAAGCGGTGAAAGCCGCTGGAGGCGTGACGTTCGCACAAGACCCCACCACCGCGAAATTCAGCAGCATGCCACAGACCGCCATAGGGAGCAGATGCGTCGATTTCGTAATGTCGCCAGAAGCCATCGCCGCGGAATTGACGACGCTGGCCCGTCACCCCTACATCGCCGCGGACGAAGCCGCGGAAGCGCCGGGATCGGCCGCGGACCTGAAACATCGCTTCGACCCCATTCTTGAACTTCTGCGCGACGCCACCGGCGTGGACTTTGCTCTTTACCGGGAGACCACCATCCAGCGCCGCATCATGCGACGGCTGGCGTTGCGCAATATCGGCAGCCTGGAAGAATATCGCGAGCACCTTACGCACGATACCGCCGAACTCAGCGCCCTTCATCGGGATCTCCTCATCAACGTCACCCGTTTCTTCCGCGATCCCGAATCCTTTGAAAGCCTGAAGAGACTGGTCTTTCCTCGCCTCGTTCAAGGCAGGCGCGGGGACGCTGCGATCAGGATATGGGTGCCCGGTTGCGCTACCGGAGAGGAGGCTTACACGATCGCGATCTTATTCCAGGAATACTTCCGGGAAACGGGCCGTGTTTACCCGGTACAGATCTTCGCTTCCGACATCAGCGCAGCGGGGATCGAGAAGGCGCGGAGCGGTAAATACGCCGGGGCCATCGCCGCGGATGTCGGCCCGGAACGCCTGAACCGTTACTTTTCAAAGACGGAAGGGGGATATCAGATCAGCAAAGCATTGCGCGAGATGTGTGTTTTCAGCAAGCATGATTTGATGCAAGATCCCCCGTTCTCGCAGCTGGACCTGATCAGTTGCCGAAACGTCCTGATCTACTTTGGAAGCGTTCGGAAGAACGTCATCGCCATTTTCAGTTACGCGCTCAGGCCGGGCGGTTTTCTTCTGCTCGGCTCCTCCGAAACCGAGTCGGATGACCATTTCTCGATCATGGAGGGTGCCCAAAGCATTTACACAAAGAACGAGACTAAAGGAGAGGGGCATCGGGTGTACGCCGCGATTGCCGGCGCCAGTCGAAGCGCTACCGCCAACCAGACCGTGGCGGGGACTCCAGCTGGGCTCGCGAATAGCGCCGGCTTGAGAAAAGAACTCGAGCGCACCCTCCTCTCGAAACACGGTGGAGCCGGTGTAGTAGTCGACGAAAATCTGGAAGTTCTGGAAATCATGGGCCAGGCCGCCCCATACCTCATCTTGCCGCCAGGCAAGACACGGTTCGGCCTTTTGAAATTGATTCCGCAGATCAGGCTGTTCCTGGAAATCGAGAAACTGGTTCACAAGGTGAAAAAAAACGGTGAGCCGGCTCGGCAGACTCGAGTTCCATGCCGAAGGAACGGGGCAGATGGAGAAGTCAATATCGAAGTGATTCCTCTGGGCGACGCACGCTTGCGTGCGCTCCTGGTTCTATTCGAACCCGTACCAGCCGAACCTGACGTCGAGCCTGACCCCAATTCTGACCTTCGGGAACGTGAGATCGCAAGGTTGAGGCAGGATCTTGTGGATGCCAGGCAGCGGCTTTTGTCGATCATGGAGGAACACCACTCGTCGGAGGAAGAGAGTCAGAATACGGCCGCTGAGGCGCTCTCAGCAAACGAGGAACTTCTGAGCCTGAACGAAGAGTTGGAGACGGCAAAAGAAGAACTCCAGTCAACCAACGAGGAACTCACCACGCTGAACCAAGAGCTGCTGTCGACCAACGCAGCGCTTGCAGAAGCGCGTGACTTAGCGAATCTGATCGTCCAAACAACGGCCGCGCCTCTGCTGGTACTCGATAGCGAGTTGCGAATCATAACTGCTAACCCATCGTTCCATCGCGCGTTCCGCATATCCCCTGGTGAGGCCGAAGGCCAACTCCTCCACTCCATTTCAAACGGGGGCTGGAATATTCCGGGCCTTCGAGAAGCCCTGGAGCGAATTCTCCCCGACCACAAGGCGGTGAAGGACTTCGAAATCGAACACGATTTTCCGGGCATTGGACGCCGAGTTCTTGCGCTAACCGCCCGGCAGCTTGACGGCCTTGAACAGATTCTGCTGGGTATCGAAGATGTTACCGAGCGCTACGAACGCGCACAGGATGCACTGCGCGAAAGCGAAGAACGCTTCGGAAGGATGGCCGACGCAGCGCCTGTGATGATTTGGGTTTCCGGCACCGACAAGGCCTGTACTTTTGTCAACAAGGGCTGGTTGGATTTTGTCGGCCGCACGTTGGAGCAGGAACTGGGCAACGGCTGGACCGAGGGTGTGCATCCGGAGGACGTGAAGAGCTGCCTGGAGATCTACACATCTTCGTTCGACGCGCGCCACAGCTTCCAAATGGAATACCGCTTGCGGAGGGCGGACGGAGAATATCGGTGGCTGCTGGACAACGGGGTTCCGCGTTTCGAACAGGGCGCCGTTTTTTTGGGCTATATCGGTTCGTGCATCGATATCACGGATGTCAAAACTACGCAGGAAAAAGATTTTGCGAAGCAGAAACTGGAGACCGTGGGGGCACTAGCCGGTGGCATTGCCCACGATTTCAATAACCTTCTGGGCGGGATACTGGCTCATTCGGAACTGGCGCTGACGGAGCTTGCCAGTGGATCGAGCCCTGCTGACGAACTGGAGCGAATCCGCGTTGCGGCGATTCGCGGCGCCGAAATCGTGCGGCAGTTGATGGTTTATGCCGGACAGGAGAGCGAGGCAACCGAGGTCTGCGACGTTTCAGGGATCGCGGAAGACATGCTCGAGTTGCTCCGAGTTTCGGTGTCGAAACATGTGAAGGTGGAAACCAGTTTTGGTAAGAATCTTCCTCTGGTGCGCGCCAATTCCACGCAAATCCGGCAAGTGGCGATGAACCTGATCACCAACGCATCCGATGCGATAGGCGATCAGGATGGAGTGATTCGCGTGACTACCGGCCGTGTAACAGTGCACCGTGATTCACCCCAGGCGGCCTCGGAACGCCTGGCCGAGGGGGAATACCTGCAGCTAGAGATCACCGATACGGGTCGAGGCATGACACCCGAAATACAAGCCAGGGTTTTCGATCCGTTCTTCACGACCAAAGCCACGGGCAGCCACGGCCAAGGGCTTGTGGTGGTACGACGGATCGTTCAGCGTCTGCATGGGACAATCCGGCTCTTGAGCGCGCCAGGCGAAGGTACCACGTTTCGGATATTACTGCCCGCTGAGAACAATACAGCTCACGCAACCCGCAGCACCATCTCGCGCGCTGGAGAGGAAACACTTGCATCTCGGGAAGCGACGATCTTTGTAGTGGACGACGAAGATCTATTGCGGCAAGCGGTCTCGAAGATGCTACGAAAGAAAGGTTTGTCCGTTATTGAGGCAAGCAGCGGATTTGGCGCATTGGATGTGATTCGAGCACAGGACGAGCACATAGATGTGCTCCTCCTGGATGTCACTTTGCCTGGGGCCTCCAGCCGCGAGGTCTATAACGAAGCCAAGCGCCTAAGGCCCGGCATGCCAGTGATCATTACCAGCGCGAAACCCGAGGAAATGGCCGCCGCATCGTTGGCTACAAGGATCGAACGTTTTCTGCGGAAGCCCTTTAGACTCGACGATCTTTTGGGCATGATTCGGGAAGTCTTGCCTGCCTGATGCGAACCATCACCAAGGCTGCTATTGACCGATCTTTACTCCGATGACATCGCCGGAGACGATCAGCTCCACGCGGCGGTTCTTCTGGCGTCCCGCCGGGGTATCATTATCGGCAAGCGGCACGTCTTTCCCAAAACCCTTCGCCGCGACTGCATTGCGGGCCAGTCCCTGCGCAACCAGGTAGTCGCGAACGGCGGAGGCCCGTTGTTCCGACAGCTTCTGGTTCAACTCATCGCTGCCAGTGCTATCCGTATGTCCTTCCACTTCAAGTTGCAGTCCCGGGTGCGCCAAGAGGATTCCGGAAAGTTTGGCGAGCTGTTCACGCGTACGGGGACGCACATCGTACTTGCCGGTATCGAAGAGAACGTCGGCCATCGTCACCACCAGACCACGCGTCGTGTCGCGCGTTTCCAGAATGCGGTTGAACTGCTGGAGCAACTGGGCGCGCAACTCCTCGGCGGCGCGTCGCTCCCGGTCCGCGTCTGCCTGGGCGGCCTCCTCCTTCGCCCGCAAAACCTCGGCCTCGGCCCTAGCCTTGGCTTCTTTCGCGGCGGCTGTCTCAGCTTGACGGCGGGCCTCCTCGTCGGCTCTTCGCTTGGTCTCCACTGCCTCCGCCTTCAGGCGAGCTTCCGTGGCGGCGGCCTCGGCTCGTACTTGGGCTTGCTTGGCTGCAGCGAGTTCCGCTTGCCGGCGAGCCTCCTCGTCAGCTCTTCGCTTGACCTCCGCCGCCTCCGCTGACGCCTTAGCCTCCGCTTGCGCCTTGGCGGTAGCGGCCGCGGCGGCACGCTCGGCCTCGACGCGCTCCTGTTCCCGCCTCTCCGCGGTGAGTGCGCGGGCGTCCTCGGAGAATTGTGCCGTCTGTTGTGCCAGCGAGCTGATTTCCTTTCGATTCGCTTTTCGCGCGAGGGCGCTCTCCGCCAACTTCAGCCCGCCTTCAGCCTTCGAAAAGACATCCGGCGCGTACTTTTCGGCTCCCCGCGATCTGGCGATCTCAACCGAGTTGCGGGCCTCGTACATTTCGAGCGGAACGTTCTTCAAATCTAGCGACAGCGCCAGGGGATTGCCCAACTTCTGGTACTGGCTGCGCTTCATCAATTGATAGTTGGTGACTTCGTAAACCCGCCCCTTGGTGCCCTTGCGCAGCCCGTTCTCCAGGATCAGCAGTTCGCTCGGCTGCCGCACGGCGGAATACGGTTCGGCCGTAACGAAAAGCGAGAAACTCCGCAACTGCGTGGTGGTCTTGAGCTTGCTGTTTCCGTCGTCGTCGAACAGGACTTCTCCCAGATTGACGGCGCTGCCCTCTGTCGACACCGCCCATAGTACGTACGTAAGAAATTCAGCGCCCAAGCTCGTCGGAGTCGACAAACCACGAATCTTCGCCTCTACCGTTGTCACCGCGCGTTTGGCCTCGACCTTTGCCTCGCCCTCGACTTGGGGCATGAGCCCGGTGCTCCTAAGGTCGACGTTGGTGGATCCGCCGTCCACTTGGTAGCCAATCGCCGAGATGGGTCTGCCAGTAGGATTTGAGGGGGGTCCTTGCGGGACTTGGGCCCGAAGGACAGTTGCCGGCAAGAACAATGCTACAACCGCCAGCAGTGGTTGGATGACGTGAACCGAGAAAATACGTGTTTTTCTCATGACTAAACTCCTCTTGGGAGCACTCTTACTTCTTCTTAACCGGGTACTTCTTGAAAATGTCGGCCGCGGCCTTGTCGAGCTTCGCGCGAATCTGTTCCGGATTCAGAGTTCCATTGGGCAAGCTATCGGTCACCATGGCGAACCACGCGGATTTCTTGGCCAGGCGATCGATCAGATTGAGGTACAGGGTACCCTGGCGATTGTACCGGCCAATGGTGGCAACGGGATCTCCGAGGGTCATATAGGTTCCCGCTTCAACCACCACATTCGCTATGATCACCGCCTCGAGTTGAGGCACCGATTCGGTGAGGACCCAGGCTTGGATCTGAAGATCGGCGTCGTCGGCGACTTCACTCAGGCCTCTTTGCGAGAGCTCCCGTCCAACTGCCTCCTTCAGGACTGGATTCGCCGGGTGATCCTCTATAATCCCTGCTTTGGTCATCACGCGCGGCGGAAACCACTGGTAGGTCCTGTACGAGTTGATATCGACTTTATGCCCTGGGTAGGCTTTTACCTTGCCGGCAGAAACGGTCGTCGTCAGGCTGGCCAACATCAGCAGAGTCAAACCCAAAATCCGCGAGGGAGTTCTCATAAAGTGCTGTTCTCTTGGCCGCAGCGCGGATGCTTAAAGCACGCTTCGACTGTGTAGGAAGGATTCGCAGCCCATGGCAACGACTCAATTTCTTTTGCGCCCTCGCCGTTTGCGTTGGGGCCAGCTTGCGGGTCCCCGAGGAGTTTTCATCATCCCGCTGATCGCCGAAAGCCCCGCCAGTGCTGTATTCTACGGCTGGAGACGACCCCATGACTGACGACGCGGCGTTTTGGCATCGGGTTCAATTCGCCTTCACCATCACTTATCACTATCTTTTTCCGCAACTGACCATGGGGCTCGCCTGGTTTCTGGTGGCTTGGAAGTGGCTCCATTTGCGAACGGGAGAAGCGGGCTATGGCCAGGCTGCGCGGCTCTGGGCACGCATCTTCGGCATCAACTTCGCGGTCGGAGTGGTGACCGGCATCCCCATGGAATTTCAGTTCGGCACGAACTGGGCTGGCTTTTCCAAATATGCCGGTGGAGTCATCGGGCAGACGCTCGCCATGGAGGGGATGTTCGCCTTCTTTCTGGAGAGCGCGTTTATCGGCGCCCTGGTCTGGGGCGACAAACGCCTGGGCCCACGGAGCCATTTCCTGGCCGCGCTTGGCGTGGCGATGGGCAGTTGGATGTCAGGTTACTTTATCCTGGTGACCAACGCGTTTATGCAGTCTCCTAAAGGGCACGCATTCGCGGCAAATGGCTCGCTGCGCATTGCTAGTCTTCGTGACTTTCTACTGAACCCTTGGGCACTCATCGAGTTTTGTCACAACCAGGCCGCGGCGCTGGTTACCGGGTCGTTCGCCATTGCGGCGGTGGGGGCTTTCTACGTACTGCGAGGTGCGGATCGAAAACAGGGTTTGTTGTTTCTGAAGTGGGGCACGGCCGTAGGTTTGTTCGCGTCCCTGCTTGTGGCATATCCCACAGGTGACGCGCAAGCCAAGATGGTCGCCGTTCACCAACCAGCAGCGCTGGCCGCGATGGAAGGACGGTTCCAAAGTGGTCCGATGGCGGACATCACGCTGATCGGCCAGCCCAACGTCCAGAAGCGTCAGCTTGATAACCCCATCCGTTTGCCTGGCATGTTGAGCTACCTGGCCTTTGGAACTTTCCATAGTGACGTGCCTGGGCTCGGCGCGTTTCCGCAAGATACGTGGCCGACCAATATCGAATTGCTATATTACGCATTCCATGTAATGGCCGGCCTGGGTACGTTGTTCATCCTGCTGATGGCTCTCGCGAATTTGCAATGGTTGCGCGGTCGTTTGGAGTCGAGCCGCGCCCTGTTATGGGTGCTCATGCTGGCTTTTCCGTTTCCTTTTATCGCAAATACCGCCGGATGGATGACGGCGGAGATGGGGCGCCAGCCTTGGCTGATCTATGGGCTGTTTCGCACGCGACAAGGTTATAGCGAGGCGGTCAGTTCAGGAGAGGCGCTATTTACTCTTATCGGCTTTGCCGGCCTGTACT
>Ga0105237_10001128_pt1 | contig 35815 bp, 33 predicted proteins | sample KBSC24metaG_FD_81520 | JGI IMG/M metagenome (GOLD analysis project Ga0105237, IMG submission 81520) | Corn rhizosphere microbial communities from Kellogg Biological Station, Michigan, USA - KBS C2-4 metaG | ecosystem: Host-associated > Plants > Roots > Rhizosphere > Soil | place: Michigan, USA... | reverse complement strand
GTGGACGCCTGTCATCAGCGTGGTCTTGCAGTTTTTTTGGATGTCGTATACAACCACCTGGGTGTAGAGGGCAATTACCTCCCTTTTTTCGGGCCCTATTTCTCTGACAAATACCATACCCCCTGGGGAAAGGCATTCAACTATGACGGCGCCTGGTCGGATGGGGTAAAAGACTTCATCATCGGCAATGCGCTGCACTGGGCGGAGCATTATCACATCGATGGATTGCGGCTCGACGCCGTGCATGAAATATTCGACAGGAATGCCGTCCGTATCTGGGACCAGCTGCATACCGCCATTCGCAAATGGGAACAGCAGTCAGGCCGGTCCTTCTATCTGATCGCTGAGTCCGATCTTAACAGCCCTCGCATTGTGAAGCCTCCCGAAATGGGCGGCTATGGCTTCGACACCCAATGGATGGACGATTTTCACCACGCTCTCTATGTTCTCCTGGACAAGGATGGACTCAAACACTACAAGGACTTCGGAAGGCTGGACCAGTTTGCCAAAGCCTATACTGAAGGATTCGTCCATAGCGGTGAATATGTTACCTTCCGCCATCGCCGTCACGGCGCCTCCTCTGCAGGCCTGCCGGGACACCAGTTCGTCGTTTTTAATCAAAATCATGACCTCCCGGGCAATCGGCCGCAGGGAGAACGCCTTTCCGTCCTTGTAGACCACCAACGTCTCAAACTGGCGGCAGCAGCCGTGCTCCTATCCCCATATCTTCCCCTGCTGTTCATGGGAGAAGAATACGGCGAGGACATTCCCTTTTATTTTTTCTCCGACCACCAGGACCAGCATATGAGAGACGCATTGAGAGAAGGAAGGAAAAAAGAATTCGCCACCTTTGAATGGGGCGGCGAGCCGCCTGACCCTCAGGACGAGAACCTTTTCCTCCAATCCAAATTGCAATGGAATAAGAGAGGCCATGAACCCTATCGCCTGCTGCTGGACTGGCACCGGCAATTGATCACCCTCAGAAAGACCCATCCCCTTCTCAAAGACCTCTCCCGCAAAAATATAAGGGCCGACCTGGCAGGCCGCTCCGTATTGGCCGTACACCGGCACAGCACGGACAACAGCAGACAGCTGGTTGTGATATTCAATTTCTCCGATCAGCAGGCCGGCTATCGACTGATCTATGATGGCGCCAATCGCTGGGTCCGGCTGCTGACTTCTCATCCCCAACTGCCCGAATTGATCTACACCGGTGAAAGCCTGATCCTCCCCGCATGGTGCGTCGCAGCTTATGACCTCGACGACATTAATACCAATACGCTCCGGCCTTCCGCCTTGACGCTACCGCCTGGGGAATAGGTTTTCCCTTTCTTACCCGTACAGGCATTCCCATCTGCCGTATCCCAGATCTTGTTCCACTTCCTGCCAAATTTTTCCACGGGCAGCTTATAGTCGATGGCATTCGCATCCGCATTGAAGATGATATAAAAGCTGTCATCCGACACCGGCCTGCTCAGCTGATCCACCGTATTCAACCCCCCTCCAAAAAGAAAGATGGCCAGTGACTTGGCATAGCTTGTCTGCCAGTGTTCATCTTCCATCTCGGCGCCATCCGGCAGGAACCAGCCAATGTCCGTCAATCCCCTTCCGCGCACAGGCTTTCCCTGGAACCATTGCTTCCGGGAAAATACCGGATGCTTCCTTCGCAAATGGATCAGCCTGCATGTGAGTTCGATCAGCTCCTTATCCGCACGCCCCCAGTCCAGCCATGACAGCTCATTATCCTGGCAATACGTATTGTTATTTCCCTTCTTCGAATGCCCCATCTCGTCCCCGCTAAGCAGCATCGGCACTCCTTGTGAAAGCAGTAAGGTGGTAAGAAAATTTCTTTTCTGACGCTGACGCAGCGCAAGAATACCCTGATCATCCGTAGGCCCCTCTACCCCGCAGTTCCAGGAAAGATTATCCGCATGGCCATCCTGGTTATTCTCCCCGTTGGCCTCGTTATGCCGCTGCTCATAGCTGACAAGGTCGGTCAGATCAAATCCATCATGCGACGTAATAAAATTGATGCTGGCCGTAGGATTACGGCTCCCATTTTTATAAAGGTCACTGCTGCCCGTAAACCTTTCTGCGAATTCACCCAGCACACTATCCGCTCCCCGCCAGTAATTCCGCATACAGTCTCTGTATTTTCCATTCCATTCCGCCCATCCAGGGGGGAACTGACCAATCTGATATCCTCCCTCCCCCACATCCCATGGTTCGGCTATCAGTTTTACCTGCGACAATACCGGGTCTTGATAGATGATGCTGAAAAATGCACTCAGCCGGTTGACATCATGCAGTTCCCTGGCCAGCGCCGCCGCCAGATCAAATCTAAACCCATCCACATGCATCTCCCGCACCCAGTACCGGAGACTGTCCATGATCAGTTTCAGTACATTGGGAAACCGCGCGTTCAATGTATTGCCCGTGCCAGTATAGTCGAAATAAAATCGCTTGTCCTCCGCCAGCCTGTAATACTCCACATTGTCGATACCTCTCAAAGACAAGGTCGGCCCCATCTGATTGCCCTCTCCTGTATGATTATACACCACATCCAGGATCACTTCGATACCAGCTTTGTGCAGCTCCTTGACTGCCGTCTTGAAATCCTTCACCTGCCCGCCGATGTCCTCCCCATGATAAAACCGTATATCGGGTGCAAAAAATCCAATGGTATGATACCCCCAGTAATTGGTCAATCCCTGTTCTTCCAGGTGTCGTTCCGAGAGGGACTGCTGCACCGGCATCAGCTCGATGGCCGTTATACCCAGGTTCTTAAGATAGCTTACCAGCGCGGGATGTGCCAGCGCGGCATAAGTCCCTCTTATTTTTTCGGGTATCTCCTGCATCAGGTACGTGAGCCCCTTCACATGCGCCTCATAAATGATGCTGTTGTGATAAGCTACCCTGGGAGGTTTATCACCTCTCCAGTCAAATCTGGGGTCGATGACAGCAGCTTTCGGCGCCACAGCTGCATCGTCCTCCTCGTTATAGCTGAGATCATCCTCTCCTATCTTGTATCCAAAGAGACTGTCCTTCCATTCCACGATACTGCAGATGGCCTTGGCATAGGGGTCCAGCAAGAGTTTATTGGGATTGAACCAATGCCCTTCGGAGGGCTCATATGCCCCATGAACTCTGTAACCATATAGCTGGCCGGGGCCAATATCCTTAAGATAGATATGCCATACGTCGTGCGACCTTTCTGTAAGCCGTATACGTTTATATTCTTTTTCCCCCTTCTCATTATGAAATAGACATAGCTCCACGCCTGTAGCATGCCGGGCGTACAGGGCAAAATTGACACCCTTTCCATCCCAGGTACTGCCAAGAGGAAAAGGATCACCAGGATAAATAGTCATATAGCAGTAATTGATGTGTGATCATGGCCGAAAAAATCATTCCATGGCCTTCCTATTGCTATATGATAAGTATAACCTATCAAATACATCAATATGCGAAAGAATACAGATCATCGGTCCGCGGGGGTTTTCGAAAAACTGGCCGCCTGGATTACAAGGGTCGCCGGCAGCACTCCCGCCTTCATTTTCGCGCTGCTATTGGTCCTGATCTGGGGAGCAACAGGCCCTATATTCCACTATTCCGAGACATGGCAGCTGGTCATTAATACAGGCACAACGATCATTACATTCCTCATGGTCTTTTTAATACAAAAGACACAAAATAAGGATTCCCTGGCCATACAGCTGAAGCTGAATGAGCTCATCGCCGCCCATGAATTCGCCAGCAATCGGCTGGTGAATGTAGAGGGCATGACAGAGGAGGAGCTGAAAGTGATCCAGAAATATTATGCCCGTCTCAGCCAGTTTGCCCAGACAGAAGAGACGCTTCAAAAATCACATTCTATTGACGAAGCTGAACGGTCCCATGCCTGGAAAAAAAATGCAAAGGTTCCCATGTCCGGCCAATTGCCATCAACGCCAGACCAATAGCTGGTTTGAGTAAAAAATTCTACAAGGTACCCCTGCGTATGAGCCGGATGCAGAACATATTGTGTGGCACACTTTTACCTTATCACTCTCAAAAATATCTCCATAAACCATTTCTTAATTATAAAAATTCTATTGTATGCCTAAAACTAATACCACAAGCAAACGCGCTGGCGCCAAAAGTGGACACACCTCGACCAACACCTCGTCTCGTTCAAGGACTCAGGGAGCCGCCGGTATCCGGGCTAATTCCAGAAACTCGACTGCCTCCAAAACCTCCGCTCGTTCCAAGGCCAATACCAGGTCCCAGGCAGGCTCCGGATCCCGGATCAACGCCCCCGTAGAAGACTCCAAGCTGAAAGAGTACTTCATCGATGAGCTCAAAGACATTTACTGGGCAGAACAAAAACTCGTAAAGACACTCCCCAAGCTGGCAAAGGCAGCCACTTCCGAAGAATTGAGATCCGCCTTTACCAACCACCTGGAAGAAACAAAAACCCATGTGCAACGCCTCGAACAGGCATTCAAAATGCTGGGCGAAAAGGCCTCAGCCAAAAAATGCGACGCCATGGAAGGCATCACCGAAGAAGGCAGCTCAGTCATCGGAGACACGGACGAAGGAACCGCCACCCGGGATGTCGCGCTCGTGATGGCGGGACAAAAAGCCGAGCATTATGAGATCGCAACCTATGGCGGCCTGATCCAGATCGCCCGCACAATGGGACACGACGACGTGGCCGAACTCCTGGAACAGACCCTGGAAGAAGAAAAGAACGCCGACCAGACATTGACAGAGATTGCCGAAGGAGGTATCAACTATGAGGCGTCCGGCGAAAACTAATTACAAGGGCTGCGCAGGCAGCCCTTATTAATTTTATTCAAACCAATCCATGATCAGCCCCCCAATAGTATCCACCAGTTTCTGATCACTGACCAGGTCCATCTTCCACCCACTCCTGCTATAGCGGATGATACCCATACTTTCATTGTTCAGCCAGACATCCAGCTCATAGCACACCCCCTTCTCGCAAGTCTGGGAAATGGGAATGGCTTCTCCTTTAATGGTCTTATCCTTATAAACAAATTCCAGCGGGATTGGTTTCTTTTCCAACTGGTCGATAAACTCCTTTAGAAATTTGATGAGGTGCTTTCGCTGGGTAGGACCCGTAGCTGACCATTTCTCCTTATCCGCCCGCTTGTGCGCCAGCTTGAATTTTAATCCTGTCATTTTTGTGTCATAGTCATTTGCATTCAGCTTGACCGCCGACTGATGAGCTAAAATATACCAATGGTATTGCGTACCTATAGGTACACCTGAAAAATCAGGCGCATGCCCTACCCTCCGCTTGGTCACGGCATAAGATATCTCCCACAGGTCGGGAGTGATCTTGGTCTCCTTCCAGTCACCCTTATCATAATTCCAGTGATGGCCTCGCCCTATCTGTACACCGGTATAAAGCTTTCCATTGAAATTTTTGAATTTGTTAAAGCTGGCAGAGAGATCCTTAACAGCGTGAGTACCCTTTCGGGATTTCTTTTTTGCATGCGCAGTTGTCTTCAGCGTAGATGTTGTCATGGCCATTGAATGTTTACGGACATTCGCCGTAAATCTTATGCCAGCCATGTCCCGGGGAATAAAAGGGGCAGGATATTCTTCCGGCTGAAAGCCGCGCCCTTAAAAGGCTTGGCATAGTTTTTTTGCCAAAGGTCATCGAAGCTTCACAAACTCAGATTTACTAATCACAAAATTTTAATGTATGGCTACGAGAAATTCAGGAAGACGTGGTTTTGCGTCGATGGACCCCGAGGAACGCAGGCAAATAGCCCGCAGGGGCGGTCAGGCTTCTCATGGAGGTCGCGGCGGCTATCAGGAAGAAGAGTATGACCAGGATTACGACGAGGACGAGGACGAATATGATGAGGACGATCGCCCATCCTCCCGTTACCAGGAATACGGAGAAGAAGAAGATTATGATGAGGACTATGACGAAGACTACGACGAGGATGAGGACGAATATGGCCATCGCCCCTATTCCCGCTACGAGGAAGAAGAAGATGAGGACGAAGGTGAATATGGTGGCCGTGGCCGCGGCTATGGTCGTGGAAGAGAAGAAGAGGATTATGACAGGGGACGTTCCAGGAGCTCTTCAGGAGGCCGTGGTTCTTCTGGTAACAGAGGTTCTTCCGGTAATAGAGGTTCTTCCAGTAACAGGGGTTCCTCCGGCAACAGAAGCTCTTCCAGCCGCGGTGGTTCTTCCAGGAGAGGATTCGCCGCTATGGATCGCAACACGCAGCGCCGCATCTCCAGCGAGGGAGGACGCGCCTCCCATGAAAAAAGAGGCGCCTATGGTCATGACGAGAGAGGGGGCAGCCGCGGTGGCAGCAGCCGCGGGAGTAGCAGCCGTTCCGGTTCATCATCCAGAGGCCGTCAGGGTTCTAGCTCTTCCAGCCGCAGCCGCTCAAGTTCTTCCGGAAGAGGAGGAAACCAGAGCCGCAATTCAAGAGGACAGTTCACCAGCCGCAGCGGACGCTCTGGCTATGGCAGCCGGTCAGGACGATAAAAGATCCAATCAGATAGGGCCCGAAGGCCCTATCTGTTCTATTAAACTAATTTAAATAGCAAGCCATGAAACAAACAGCGACGGCACGCCGCAGCAGCGGCCAAAGATCAAAAGGTACTAACACCAAAAAACAGGCTGCCCCCGGCAACAGGTCCACAGGCGGCAGATCCGCCGACGGCCGATCCACCAGTAACAGGTCGTCCGATAACAGATCAGCCTCCAACCGGTCCTCCAATTCCCGCTCCAGCCGCAGCGCATCATCCAAAGGACAAGACAGTGATCGCTCATCCATCATGCGACCCTCCTCAGGTACCATGGAAAGAGGCGTATCTTCAGCTGCTTCAGGACTGTCCTCTCCAAAAAGCTTCCAGCCCGACAGCGGTCAGTACCTGGAAAAATTCTTCCTCGACCAGCTCAAAGACATCTATTACGCCGAACAAAAGATCATTCAGGGATTACAGCAGATGCAGGAAGCCGCCACCACAAACGAGCTGAAGGAAGCATTCGAAGACCACGCTTACCAGACACAACGGCATGTCCGCCGTCTGGAAAAAGTATTCGAGGCATTGGGTCAAAAAGCAGAAGGTAAGAAATGTGAAGCCATCGAAGGCATTCTCAAAGAGGCTAAAACCATTATCGACGAGACGGAGGAAGACACGATGACCAGGGATGCCGCCCTCATCATGGCCGCACAAAAGGTTGAGCATTACGAGATAGCCACTTATGGCGGTCTGGTTCAAATGGCCATCACTATGGGCCAGTACGAAGTGGCCGAGATACTGGACAGGACCCTGATAGAAGAGGAAGATACCGACCTCCTTCTCACCGAGATCGCCGAATGCGAGATCAACGTAATGGCCGAATTCGAAGGTATCAGCGAAGAACAAGCTGAAAATGAGGAAGAAGAGATGGAAGAAAGCGAGGAAGAAGAAGGAGCAGAAAACTCCGGCATTGAGAGTGAAAATGCAGAAGAAAATGAAACAAGATAAAAATCACCATCGCCGTAAAAAGACGACTGGTGAAAGATCCGCTAAGTCCTCCGGGGGCCGTAAATGGTCCGCCGGAGTGACAAAGCACAGCAACGCGCTGGACCTTGAAAAAGGAGTCTTTACAACGGGCAGCCCGGAAAAAATAGCCGCTTCCCTCGAACGTTCCGCCAAACAAAGCAAACGCAAAAAAGGGACGGCCTACCAATCCGCCATGTCCATGCTGAACTTCTATATCAACCGGGCCGGAAAAAACCTCAGTGCGTCAAAGAAAAAAGTCCTGACCAAGGCCAAGGACAAATTGAAGGAAAAACATAAAATGCGAAGCATTCACGAACACCATTGAAAAATCATTAAAAACGTGAGTAACAGGAGGAAAAATCATGAGTTCACTAACAAAACCCCGGGCGCAGCATACCAATAAGGAGGAAAATATGATGCCTCGGCCGGTATATGAAAGGGAGTACGACCGGCAGGGAAAAAAGCTCCTGGGTAAAGTTGCCCTGATCACCGGCGGTGACAGCGGCATCGGACGGGCAGTGGCCGTACATTTTGCACGGGAGGGCGCAGACATCGCCATCGTTTATCACAAAGAGGATGAGGACGCTCAGACTACCCGCGAGCTGGTGGAAGAAAAAGGGAAAAAAGCCATCCTTATACAGGCAGATATCAAGGATGAGAATGACTGCCAGTCAGTGGTCGAACAGGTGCTGAAAGAGCTGGGGCATATAGACATCGTCGTCAACAACGCCGGTATCCAGCATCCCCAGGACAGCATCGAAAAGATCACGGGACGGCAATTGGAAGACACTTTCCGGACAAATATCTTTTCCCAGTTCTATATCGTAAAAGCCGCCTTGCCTCATCTCAAAAAAGGCGCCGCTATCATCAACACGGCTTCCGTCACCGCCTATCGCGGAAGCGAGCATTTGCTGGATTATTCATCCACTAAGGGAGCCATCGTCTCCTTTACCCGAAGCCTGGCCCAATCACTGGCGGAAAAAGGGATCAGGGTCAATGCTGTCGCACCAGGCCCTATCTGGACGCCGCTGATCACCTCCACCTTCCCCGATGAAAAGATAGAAACATTCGGAAAAGACACCTTGCTCAAACGGGCCGGCCAGCCCGCGGAAGTGGCCCCCTGCTTCGTTTTTCTGGCATCCGAGGATGGCAGCTATGTCACAGGGCAGGTACTGCATCCGAATGGAGGAAGCATTGTTAACACATAAAAATAGTAGTATGTCTTACATCAAATATCAAACCTGTATCGACGCCTGCATCTATTGTGCATCCATGTGCCATCAATGCGCATCGGCCTGTCTGGAAGAGAAGGAAGTGGAAACACTAAAAGTATGCATCCGGCTGGACCTGGAATGCGCCGCAGCATGCCGTTCCACCGCCGAGATCATGATGATGGACGGATCCTATGTAGATTCTTTTTGTCAGCTGTGCGCAGACATCTGCACGGCCTGTGCGGAAGAATGTCAAAAACATGCTCAAATGGGTATGGAACATTGCCGCGTCTGCGCCGAAGCCTGCCGCCAGTGCGCGGAAGAATGCATTCACATGTCAGCATTAGCATAACATTCAAATAGGTTGCGGGAATCGCATCCCTGATAGTAGCGGTTTCCGCAGCCCTTTATACTGTATCAGCACATTGAACTTCCCTCCCATATCCATCAGCAGGGTCCGGATAAGAGAAAGCTTTTCACTGGCAGTCCATTGCTGCATTTCGCCCTTCTCCTCCATTTCTCTCAAGTGCGCGGCCAGCCCAAGCCCCTGTAAAAAATAAGCCTGGTTCGTGTAGCCCCCCAGCTCCAGCCCGTAATTCAACCCCCAATGACAAAGAGCGGAAAAATTCACATGCGTGGTTATATCCTGCTCGCCGATATGACTGTAGGGACTGTAATTGATCGCATGCCGGTGATAGCACACCAGCGTCCCCTGGCTCCGGTGCCGGTCATACAGCATCCGGGAAGGGAACCCATAGTCGATGGTCATCACAAAACCCTTTTTTAATACACCCGCCACCCGGCCGATCCAATCGAGGGCCTGGAGATTGATCTCCGTACGAAAACCCCACGGCAGCTCCACACCCAGCTCCTGGAAATATTCCTTCAGAGCCTGCGATGCCGGCCGCAGACACTCCGTAAACCCATTGTCATAATCAACAAACACTTCCATCAGCTCCTCCTGCATCACCACCTGGTGTACAGAGAAATTATCGATCAGCTCGTTCGATAACACACACCCGACAATAGGCGGGACATCCGTAATATCTTCATGCCAGCTCACCTTCCCCGGATGTAACGCCGGCTCCTGACGGCATACATCGCAGCTCTTCTCTATAATATGATACTGAACATCAATGTATAACGCTGCATTTTTTTTGAGGCTTTGAAGAATATCCCGGCAGAGAAGCCCCGTACCGGCCCCATACTCCACAATGGAAAAAGGCTGCTTGCCCAGCCAATACCACATCTCTTCCAGCTGCCGGGCGATCATCTCCCCAAAAAGAGAGGAGACACAGGGACTCGTATAAAAATCTCCCCCCTTCCCGATCCTGGTCCTCGATGTGGAATAATATCCATACCCCGGATAATACAGGGACATCTCCATAAAATCATGAAATGATATAGGGCCTTCTCTTTGTATCCTGTCAATGATTATCTGCGACAATGACATACTCAACGGTTTAAACCCTTCTTTCAATGGACATGCCAGGGCAGCCCTGTGATGGCATGATTTTTTTGTCATTGCCAGCTATGCCAACCGTTACTACAGACATCGAGCAATTGTGCATCGACACGGTCCGGGTGCTCTCTGTCGACGCCGTCCAAAAAGCCAACTCCGGACATCCAGGTACACCGATGGGTATAGCCCCCATGGGTCACGTATTATGGTCAAAACACATGCGTTACAATCCTAAGGACCCACATTGGCCCAACCGGGACCGCTTCGTACTTTCCGCCGGACATGCCTGTATGCTGCAATACAGTCTGCTCTATCTCACAGGATATAATATTACTTTGGACGATATAAAGAACTTCCGGCAGTTGCACAGCAAGACCCCGGGGCATCCCGAATATGGGCTTCTGGATGGCATTGAAGTTACTACCGGTCCCCTGGGACAGGGATTTGCCAACGGCATCGGATTCGCCATCGCCCAGCGACACCTGGCCGCGTACTTTAACAAGCCAGGTTTCGATATCTTCAATTACAGGATCTTCGCTATCTGCAGCGACGGCGACATGATGGAAGGCATCAGCTCGGAGGCAGCCAGCCTCGCCGGACACCTGGGATTGGGCAACGTCATCTATTTGTACGATGACAATCACATCTCCATCGAAGGAAAAACCTCTCTCGCCTTCAGCGAGGACGTGGCTCTGCGTTTCGAAGCCTATGGCTGGCACGTCCAGACCCTTGAGGACGGTAATGACATAGAAGCCATCTCCAGAGCGGTCGCCAACGCCATCGCAGAAAAGCAGCGCCCCTCCCTGATAAAAGTACGTACCCACATTGCCTATGGCAGCCCCAACAAAGTAGACACCGCGGGCGCTCACGGTTCCCCCCTGGGAGAAGATGAGGTCCGGCTGGTAAAAGAGTTCTTCGGCTTCGACCCCAACGAATCCTTTGTCGTTCCGGGTAAAGCGCTGGAATACTATCGTGCGGCAGGCGAAAAAGGGATACAGCTGGAGAATGAATGGACCATTCTCTTCGAGGCATATAAAAAGAAATATCCCGACCTCGCGCTCGAGTACGAAAGAACGCTCAGGGACGAGCTCCCCTCCGGATGGGAAAAAAAGATCCCCATATTCAAACCCAGCGATGGCAAGGAAGGCAAAATGGCTACCCGCCAGGCTTCCGGAAAGGTCATCAACAGCATTGCCGGCGCCGTCACGACACTCATCGGCGGCGCCGCCGACCTTGCCCCCTCTACCGATACCAATATGAAGGACTTCGCGTCCTTCACCGCCGACAATCCAGGTGGACGAAATTTTCACTTCGGCATACGTGAACATGCCATGGGCGGCGTGCTGAATGGAATGGCGCTCACAAAAGGCATTATCCCCTTCGGGGCCACCTTTCTTATTTTCTCAGAATACATGCGCCCCCCCATCCGCCTGGCAGCCATCATGAAAATACGGCCCATCTATATCTACACGCACGATAGCATCGGATTGGGCGAGGACGGCACTACCCACCAACCCATCGAACAGCTCATTTCCCTCCGATCCATCCCCAACATGACAGTGATCCGTCCCGCGGACGCCAACGAAACAGCACAGGCATGGAAGGTTACCCTGCAGCACACCAGCGGCCCCGTTGCGTTGGTCCTAACCCGCCAGGGCGTGCCCATCCTTGACCCCGCACAATATGGCGCCGGCACGGAGTTGGAAAAAGGTGCCTATATCCTTTCCGAAGCAAAGGGCGACCCTCAGCTGATCCTCATAGCCACCGGCTCAGAAGTGGAATTGGCGCTAAAGGCGCAGACCATCCTTCAGGAAGAAGGCATCCACGCACGGGTAGTCAGCATGCCCTCCTGGGAATTGTTCGAAAAACAGGACGATACGTACAAAGAAAAAATATTCCCACACGGCCTGAAAAAGAGGCTGGCCATAGAAGCAGGCTCCCCCCTGGGATGGCATAAATACGTGACGGATGAAGGCGATGTGCTTGGACTCACTCATTTCGGCGAGTCGGCTCCCGCAGCCGCGCTCTTTAAAGAATTTGGCTTTACCCCTGAAAATGTAGTAAAAAAAGCAAAGGCGCTGCTCTAGTCTTACCTGCGTAGATTCTCGGAGATGATGTCCCAATACTCTTTCCCATACCCAACCAGTATTTCGCTGCCCGCCGGAATATCCTTAAGGGCAATAATATATACCCGCAGCCCCTCGATGGCATACTTGCAGTTATTACGGACTCCTTCACTCCGCACAATGCCCTTCGCATCATTGGCATAACGGGCAAGCGCGCCCTTGTCCTTCCAGGCGTCGATGACATGATGACGGTTGACATAATAGATGTACCCATTGAGTCCCTTGCGATCATCTACTTCTTTCCAGGTGGAAACAGCCCCCTTGTATTCTACGATCCTGGCGCCCCTGGGAATGGGCTTGCTGGTGAACAGGCCTTTTCCGGCCCCTTTCAATGTACTTCGACGGACGAACAATTGCTTTTCTAACAACGGCATGATAATGTGCGGGAATTGGTCTTTGACAAAAATATAGTCTATAAAAATAGGTAAAAAACACCTCACCACAGCTATGCCATTTTTATACCAGCCTTATCCGGAGGCTGGCATAAAAATTTTGCAAATAACCTGTGACCTATTGTCAAAAATAAAAATTCAGTTATATGGCAACTAAGCAAACACAGCCACAGACCGGTTCAGCCCGGAACTCTAAATTACAGGAGTTCTTTGTCGAACAGCTGCAGGACATCTATTGGGCCGAGCAGAAGCTGGTAAAAACACTCCCCAAACTGGAAGAAGCAGCCAGCTCCAGCGAATTGAAACAGGCCTTCAACAGCCACCTGCAGGAAACAAAGAACCATGTCAGCAGATTGGAAAAAGTCTTTGAAATAGTAGGCGAACCCGCCGAAGCAAAAAAATGCCATGCCATCGCAGGCATCGCAGACGAAGGAGAAGAGATCATCGACGAGACGGAAGAAAATACGGCACAACGGGATGTAGGTTTGATCTTCGCAGGACAAAAAGCCGAGCACTATGAGATCGCAACCTATGGCGGACTGGTGACACTCGCCAGGACCCTGGGTTATACGGACGCCGCGGAATTATTGAGTGTTACATTGAGCGAAGAAAAAAATGCGGACAGCAAACTAACAAGCATCGCCGAAGGCGGGATTAACGTCAAGGCAAAGGAAGAAGTGCAGGAAGCGTAAGCTTCATTGCCGTAACGAGGGCCGTCTCATGGGGAGGCGGCCTTTTTTACACCGCCTCAGTCTGTGGGATATGATCTTTCCCGTCCTTGCTGTATTCATAAGGCCCGCGGTAAACCTCGGGAATGTTATCAGGCCAGTTGCCATGCCCCGGCAGAATGGGCGTAGTCCATTCCAGCGTATTGGCGCCCCAGGGATTAGGGTTCATAACTTTCCTGCCTTTCCAGATGGAGTAAAAGAAATTGATAAGGAACAAGAACTGCGCGGCAAACACGATCATCGCAATGACGGTGATAAATCGGTTCAGCCCATCGAACTTGTTAAAGCTTTCCCAGGGAGAAAAATCATAATACCTTCTTGGCAAGCCGGCCAGCCCCATATAATGCATAGGCCAGAAAATAAGATAGGCCCCTATAAAGGTGATCCAAAAATGAAGATATCCCAGGGTATTGTTCGTGAACCTGCCGAACATCTTGGGATACCAGTGATATACCCCGGCAAACATCCCAAACATGGAAGCGACGCCCATCACAAGGTGAAAATGCGCAACGATAAAATAGGTGTCGTGGAGCTGTATGTCGATGGTGGAATTCCCCAAGAATATCCCCGTCAGCCCCCCAGAAATAAACATGCTCACAAATCCGATAGAAAAAAGCATAGCTGGCGTGAAACGGATGCTGCCCCTCCACAATGTGGTCAGCCAGTTGAATACCTTGACAGCTGAGGGAATGGCGATCAGCAGCGTCAACAGCACGAATACAGATCCAAGAAAAGGGTTCATACCGGTGACGAACATATGATGGGCCCACACCATAAAGGACAATATCATAATAGCAAACAACGATCCTACCATGGCCGTATATCCGAATATTGGCTTACGGGCATTCACGCTTATTACCTCCGATGCGATACCCATCGCAGGCAGGATAACGATATAGACCTCCGGATGCCCCAGGAACCAGAAAAGATGCTGGTACAGGATCGCGCTGCCCCCTTCCTCGGTGAGCCGGGCCCCTGATGACAGGACAATATCGCTGAGGTAAAAGCTCGTCCCCATATGCCTGTCGAATGTCAGGAGAACAAAGCCGGCAAACAGCACAGGAAAGGACAATGTCCCTAATATGGCGGTGAACAATAATGACCATACAGTCAGCGGCAGCCTGACCATCGACAGCCCCTTGGTACGCATATTCAATATAGTGGAGATATAATTCAGATTGCCCATCAGGGAGGATATGACAAAGAGCCCCAGACCCAGGAGCCAGTAATCCATACCCGCTCTCGATCCCAAATCAGCTTCGCCCAGGGCGCTCAACGGAGGATAGGCAGTCCAGCCTCCTGCTGCCGCACCGGTCTGAAGGAACAACGAAGCCAGCATGACCACGCTGGCCGCAAAAAAGAACCAGTAGCTGAGCATATTCACCAGCGGCGAAGCCATATCCCTGGCACCTACCTGTAAAGGGATCAGCAGATTGGCAAAGGTCCCGCTAAGTCCCGCAGTCAATACAAAAAATATAAGCACCGTCCCATGCATGGTCACCATCGCATAATACGCATCGGAGCTGAGATGCCCTTGCGGCGCCCAATGACCTAATATGTCCTGCAGCCACGCATATTGATGTTGCGGAAATCCCAGCTGCAGACGGAACAGTACGGACATCAATCCGCCCAGCAACGCCCAGAACATGCCCGTGATCAGGAATTGCTTGCTGATCATCTTGTGATCCTGGCTGAATATGTACCTGGTGATAAAGCGCTCATGGTGATGAGCATGAATAGCTGCCTCTATCTCCTCTTTTTTGGCGACGACTTGAATATCTTGCTGCGGCATAATGCTGTACAGGCAGCAATTTCAATACCCGCCAGGCTTAATCCGGAAGGAAGATGTGGAATGTAGAGCCTTTGCCCGGCTCGCTTTGGGCCTTGATGGCCCCCCCGTGATTTTCGACGATCTTTTTGCATAAAGCAAGTCCTATGCCCGATCCGCTATAGACATCCTGGCTGTTGAGCCGTTGAAAGATATCGAAGATCTTGTCCCCAAACTCCTGCGGGAACCCTATACCGTTGTCCTTTACGCTGATATGATGGCCGTCCGCCCGGATGGATATTTTAGGCTCTTGGTGACTGAATTTTAGCGCATTGCCGATCAGGTTGCGGAACAATTGATGGAACTGCGGACCGATGCCTCTCACCACCGGCAGAACATCGACATCGACAACAGCATCCTTCTCCACTATTGCCAGCTCAAATTCATACAGCACATCCTTTATCACCTGGTTGAGGTCTACTTTGGTAATAGACTGGTCGGCGCGCGACAGCCTTGAATATTCCAGCACATCCTTTATAAGCTTGGACATGCGGTTCGAAGCGTTCTTTATCTTATCCAGGTAGCCCTTGAGTTTCGGTATATCCAGCTCCTGTGCCAGACCTGCCTCCAACAGCTCGGAAAATATATGGATCTTCCTCAATGGCTCCTGCAGGTCGTGGCTCGCGATATAAGCGAATTGTTCCAGCTCATTATTCGACCGGGTCAGACGTTTATTCAGTTCGGCCAGCTCGCGTGCCGCCTTCTGATCTGTGATATTACGCGCGATCTTGCTGGCCCCGATGATCCGGCCCTCTTTGTCCCGGATAGGTGATATAGAAAGGGAAATATCCAGTATCCGGCCGTCCTTCGTTATGCGCTTGGTCTCAAAGTGATCCACACGCTCCCCCCGCTTCAACCGCTCCAGTATCGCAGGCTCCTCTTCCCACCTGTCTTTCGGTATCAGCCGCAAAATAGGCGTCCCGATCATCTCCTCGGCCGTATAGCCAAAGATGCGGCGAGCCCCTTCATTCCAACTGCTGATAATACCATCCAGGGTCTTGCTGATGATGGCATCGTCGGAAGAATGAATAATGGCAGCCAGCCAGTTGTGACTGGCATTTTCCATTTTATTCAGGCCGGGGTGCTCAAAGATGTTATTTTCTGTACTCATGCTCGGATAGAGGCGGGCGGTATTTTTCCAACGCCTGTAAAATATCCCGCTTGACGGTCGCCATTTCAGTACCCTTTACTATGTAGTCGGTGGCCCCCGCTTCCCAGCATTTGGCCATATCCCTTGGATTGGAAGAGGTGGAATATACAATGACTGGCAGCTCTTTCCATTTGTCCATTTGACGTATGTGCCGCAGGAAGTCAAAACCGCTCATCCTCGGCATATTAAGGTCGAGAAAAATGATATCCGGATGATACTCCCATTGCTCCAGTTTTCCCAGAGCATCCTCCCCATCTACCGCAGTATCGGTAATGGCGGAAGGATAAATAGTATTTATTGTCCAGGTAAATATCTCCCGGTCGTCCATATCATCATCTACCAAAAGGACGTGCAATGGCTGATCCATCGAAAAGGTATGTCTGTTTAATGAAATTATATAAAGTTAGGAATATGTCTGTACAAAGAGTAGACCAAATACCGGGCCGGCATGGCATGGGATTTTTGAGTCCCCGTCCGTTATGGCCAATGGACGCATATATATCGGCACCTCGGGCTGGAGTTATAAACATTGGCGGGGTATTTTTTACCCACAAGGGCTAAAAATTGCCAATGAGCTCCCCTATTATGCCGGCCAGTTCAACACCGCAGAGATCAACAACAGCTTTTACCGCCTGCCAAAGAAGGAGATGGTAAGGGACTGGATAAGCAAAGTTCCCGGCAGTTTTTATTTCTGTCCCAAGATCAGCCGATATATCACCCACGCCAAAAAATTAAATGACCCTACGGAAGGCCTCACCCGGTTCTTCGACGTATTCGACCCCTTCCGGCGCCGCCTCGGCCCCATACTGATCCAGCTGCCCGCCATGCTGGGATTCCATCGGGAAAAAGTTGAAACGTTCTTCAGGGCGCTGAAAACCTTCAAAGGCCACCGGTTTGCACTGGAACCCCGCCACTCCAGCTGGATGGGAGCGGATGCCGCCGGGCTGCTGCGGAAATATCGCATTGGCTTTGTTCTGGCGCTGTCCGGCGGAAGATGGCCCTCCCGGGAATTTATCACCGCACCCCATATCTATATCCGCCTGCACGGACCCAACGGCTACTATGACACCTCCTATTCCAGCCAGAAGCTGGCAGCCCTGGCAAAAAAATGCCGCCAGCGGCAGGCGGCTGGACACGATATTTGGATTTTTTTTAATAATGACGGACATGCCTATGCTGTGAAAAATGCGACGACCCTGAAACGAATGCTCTTAAATGACCAGTAAATGCTGACATACAATAAAGCTGAACACGGTGCGCGTTTTCCCGCTCAGCAGCACCTCCATGCTCCGGTCGAAACCATACACCTCCATCACCTCGATGGAAGACCCCAGCGTTAACCCCAAAGTATTTAGATAGGTAAGAAAACCACCGTCGTGATCCAATACCCCTGTAAGCTTATACTTCTTCCCCGCCTGGCAGCCTGACAGCGGGAATGCCTTGAAAAACGGCAGTTTCCCATTGGCATCCGGTATCGGTTCCCCATGCGGATCGAATTTGGGATGCCCCAGCATCTCATCTATACGATTGAAGAACCTGTCCGATTGTATATGCTCTATCTGCTCGGCAATATCATGCACCTCCTCCCACCCCAGGCCCATGACATCCTTTAGGAACAGCTCGGTCAGCCGGTGCTTTCTCAATATCAGCAATGCCTGGCGGCGCCCTTTTTCCGTCAGCTCGATAGCTTTATATTTCTCATACCTGATCAGCTTTTTGGCCGCCAGATTCCTCACCATGCTGGTGACAGTGGGCATTTTTATCCCCAATTGCATGGCTATCCGCTTCACAGTGATGGACTCCTCGCTCTGGGACAGACGGTGCAGGGCCTTCAGATAATTTTCTTCGGTCAATGTCATCATGGATTAAAGATACGAATACATGTCTAAAATAAATTTGTTAGATCAATCTAACTTTTTAATTTTGGGAATGAAATATTCATTAGTGCTTCTCTTGCCGTTTATCTCCTTCCTTTCACATGCCCAGTCCCACCCGGGCAGAGCCGATACTACCCGCCTCCCCGGCATCGACTCTCTTTCAGAAGTAGTTGTCACAGGCGCCTCCCGCCCCATCCGCATCCGTGAAAACCCGGTCTCCATCGTATCCATCCCCTCCGTAGCCATCGACAGAACGGTATCCTCCAATATCATCGACGTCCTGGTAAAGAACACCCCGGGACTCAACGCCGTAAAGACAGGCCCCAATATCTCCAAACCCTTTATCCGCGGACTCGGCTACAACCGGGTCCTGACCCTCTACGACGGTCTGCGGCAGGAAGGCCAGCAGTGGGGAGATGAGCACGGCATCGAGGCCGACGCCTACAATATCGACAAGGCCGAAGTGATAAAAGGCCCCGCCAGCCTTCTCTATGGCTCCGACGCACTGGCCGGGGTGGTCAGCCTCTTTCCCTTTCTACCCTCCGAAAAGGATGGCCGGCTACACGGAAAGGTGCTCAGCGAATTCCAGCACAACAACGGGCTCGTCGGCAACGGTCTCCGTCTTTATTGCGCCGGTCAGCAATGGCTATGGGTCGCCCGCGGCTCCTGGCGACTGGCACGCAACTATACCAATAACATCGACGGCCGTGTCTACAATACAGGCTTCTCGGAAAAGAACCTCTCTTTCACAGTAGGCCGCACTTTCACCGCAGGCTACATCCATCTCAACGCCACATTGTACGATGACCTCCAGGGCATACCCGATGGCAGCAGGGACTCCACCACCCGCCGATTCACCATGCAGGTCAAAGAAGGAGCCGACGACGATCTCAAACACCGCCCCATTGTCCCCGATGACATGCTGAACAGCTATACGCTCAGCCCCCTCCATCAGCATATACAGCACTATCGGCTGTATACAGACCAGCACTATGACCTTGGCGGCTCTTCCATCGATGCCTTCCTTGGATTCCAGCGGAACATCCGCCGGGAATACAGCCACCCTGCCATGCCTTCCCAGCCGGGACTCCATCTGAAGCTGAATACCGTGAACTACGGGATAAAATGGCAGGCCCCTCCCATTCCGGGCCTGGAATATACCATCGGCGCCAACGGCATGCTCCAGGACAACAAAAGCAACCTCGACGCGACAGACAGACCCATACCGGACTATAACCTCGCCGACCTGGGCGTCTATATTTTTGGCAAATGGAAATATCAGCGCATGACCGTCACCGGTGGACTTCGATACGATGCCCGATGGCTCCGCGGCGACACCCTTCACCGGGATTTCACGGGTCTGTCAGCCAGTTTGGGCGTTACTTATCCGGTGACGGAAAAGATCCACCTGAAAGCAAATATTGCACGGGGCTATAGAAGCCCCAACCTCACCGAACTGGCCTCCGATGGCCTTGACCCGGGAGCCCATATCATTTATTTAGGCAATCCGGACTTCCTCCCGGAATTCAGCTTCCAGCAGGACCTGGGCGTCCTGGGCTATTGGGATTGGCTCACGGCTTCCATCAGCGTCTTCAACAACTCGATCAGCCACTACATCTACCTCCAGCAATTGACAAACGACAACGGCACTCCCATCACCGATGCACAGGGCAACAAGACATTCAAGTATCAGCAGTCATCCGCACATCTCTACGGAGGAGAGGCATCCCTCGACATCCATCCAAAAGGACTCTTTCAATGGAACAATATACTGTCCTTCGTACGCGGCTCCAATACCGAGGGCAGCCTTCCCCTTATCCCGCCCTTCCAATGGCTCAGCACCCTGGGTTATGAATGGAAGATCCGGAGAGGACTGCTCACCACCCTTTATCCAAAGGCCGGACTGGAATACAATGCGGCGCAGAACAGGTTCTTTTCCCATTATCAGACAGAGACATTCACTACATCTTATAACCTGGTCAACCTCTCCCTGGAAACAGCCTTCCGCTGCCGCCCCGGCAGGTCGGTTAATTTTCAGCTCCAGGTAAATAACCTCTTCGACCAGGCCTACCAGAGTAATCTCAGCCGGTTAAAATACTTTGAATACTACACCAGCAGCCCCAATGGCCATCTGGGCATCTACAACATGGGCCGCAACATCTGCTCAAGGGTCTGGCTCACGTTTTGATGCTTTGCTCACATAAAACTGTCAACTCATGTCGCTCACCAAATACAAACAAAAACGCAGCTTTACAAAAACACCCGAACCACAGGGCGGCGCCCCCTCCTCAAAAACCCTGCTGTTCGTCGTGCAGAAACATGACGCCTCCCACCTGCATTATGATTTCCGGCTGGAAATGGAAGGCGTGCTAAAAAGCTGGGCCGTACCAAAAGGCCCTTCCCTGAACCCCGCCGACAAACGCCTGGCCATGATGGTAGAAGACCATCCCTTCGACTACAAGGATTTTGAAGGCATCATCCCTGAAGGCAACTACGGCGCGGGCACGGTCATCGTATGGGACACGGGCACCTATGAACCCCTGGAACCTAACGACGGCACTAAAAAAGCACAGGACCGTATCCTCCTGAAGGAATTGAAAGCAGGCTCTCTCAAGTTCACCATGCATGGAAAAAAGCTCAAAGGCGAATTTGCGCTGGTCCGCACAAAAGGCAGGGGAGAAAATTCCTGGCTGCTGATCAAACACCGGGATAAATATGCCTCCGAGACACCCGTTGTAGAAAAAGACAAGTCGGTCCTTTCCCGCAAGACCATCGAACAGGTGGCAGCCAACCCCAGATCCTTGCAATGGATCAGCAACAGAGCGCAAAAGCCTAAAAACTCAGCACCTGCCCGTGCCCAACGGACTCCCGTAAAAAAAAAATCTTAACAGGCAAGACCCGCCCTCCCGCCGGCAGGCAGGCCGCTTTCCCCAAAAAAGCCACCCCCATGCTCGCCACCCTGGTCGACAAACCCATCGACGAACCGGGATGGCTATACGAAGTCAAATGGGACGGCTATCGCGCCCTTGGCTTCCTCCACCAGGGAAAAGTAGAATTGCGTTCCCGCAACAATAAATCCTTCGACGAAAAATTCTACCCGGTATTCAACGCCCTGAAAGAATGGAACATCGACGCAGTCATCGACGGAGAAATTGTAGTGCTCGATGATAAAGGCCAGTCCGACTTCAGCCGCCTGCAGGAATGGCGTAGCGAAGCAGACGGCCAGCTTTATTACTATCTATTCGACATCCTTTGGCTGGATGGTCGCGACCTCACACAACTGCCTCTCACCGAAAGACGAGATATCCTGCGCTCTATCATGCCCGATAACGATATGCTGAGAATGAGCGAAAATTTCGAAGCCTCCGGCACAGAATTCTTCGCCGCCGCAAAAAAAATGGGCCTGGAAGGCATCATCGCAAAAAAGGCGAACAGCGTCTACTCCCCCGGTCTTCGCACCCGCGACTGGCTAAAGATCAAAACAGCCCTGCGGCAAGAGGTGGTCATCGGCGGCTATACGATCAATAAAGACAGCAACAAACCCTTCAGCTCCCTGCTGGTAGGCGTTTTTGAAAAAGGAAAGCTCCACTACACAGGCAAGATAGGAACAGGCTTCTCTCACGAGCTGCAAAAAGACCTGATAAAAAAATTCAAACCCCTCATCCGTAAGACAAGCCCGTTCACCATCACACCCGACATCAATAAACCCTCCCGCTTCCGGCCCGACCCGCCCGAGGCAAAGGCAGTCTGGCTCAAACCCGAGCTGCTCTGTGAGGTGTCCTTCCGGGAAATGACCAGCGACGGCGTCATGCGCCACCCCTCCTTCGAAGGCATGCGCGAAGACAAGGAGGCCGAAGAAGTGGTCCTCGAAAAGCCCGCCCCCGCCAAGGCAACCGTCAGGTCAGCCGAAAAAGTCCCAGCCATCCTCACCCCTACCACTGCCCGCGGCCGTTTAACCCTCCTCAACCCCAAAGACGAATCTCAAGTCCGCAGCATCAATGGCCACGAACTGCGCTTCTCCAATCTCGGCAAGATATTCTGGCCAAAAGAAGGCTATACCAAACGCGACCTCCTCAATTACTATTACCAGGTGGCGCCCTATATACTCCCCTATCTCAAGGACAGACCACAGTCGCTCAATCGCTTCCCCAACGGCATCACAGGCAAAAGCTTTTATCAGAAAGACGTCACTGCCACGGCTCCCAATTGGGTAAAACAATTCCCCTATCATACATCGACAGGAGAAGACAAGAACTTCCTCGTCGTAGAGGACGAAGCCAGCCTCCTCTGGATGGCCAGCATGGCAGCCATCGAAATGAATCCCTGGAACAGCACCATCCACAAACCTGACCATCCGGACTGGTGCATCATCGACCTCGACCCCACAGAAAAAAACACCTTTGAACAGGTGATACAAACAGCACGGGTCACAAAGGATATCATCGACGACCTCCAGGTCCCAGGCTATTGCAAGACCTCCGGCTCCACAGGCATACATATCTATATTCCCATGGGCGCCAGATACACGTATGACGAATGTCAGCTCTTCGGCAAACTCATCGCCACACGCGTACACAACGAGCTTCCGGACTTCACCAGCATCGAAAGACTTACTAACAAAAGAAAAGGCAGGATATACGTGGACTATCTGCAGAACAGACCGAAAGCAACCCTGGCAGCCCCCTACGCCGTAAGACCCAAACCAGGCGCTACAGTCAGCATGCCCCTCCATTGGGAAGAAGTAAAAAAAGGATTGAAAATGTCCAGCTTCACCATCGTCAATGCGCTAAGCAGGATAAAGAAAGAAGGCGAACTCTTCAAGCCCGTGCTTGGCAAGGGCATCGACATAAAAAAGATACTTAGGAAACTGGCGCCGGAGGATGATCCAGAGACTGCACGATAATATACGCGATCTTGGGATATTGCCGGCGGATGTTTTCCTTTATCGCTTCAACCTTGTCCGTCATCACCGCCACGGTCAGCTCGGGCTTGAAAGTCAGCAACACCAACAACAGCACTTCATCCGGCGACTGATATATGGAAAATATTCTCGGCGCTCCGACGACGCTGGGGTCCTTCTTCACCATGTCGATAATGGCCTTCTCCGTCTTCTGCGAAATGCCTTCCCCAATGAGCAAGCTGCGGCTCTCCCTGGCCAGCAGCGCGGACGCCGCCGTAAGGATAACCCCCACCAGCAGCGATGCCACCCCATCCAGGTACGGATTGCCCGTCACATGCCCCACCACCAGACAGACAAGGACCACCAGGAGTCCCAGCAAGGCAGCCCCATCCTCGAAAAGCACCATGAAGTCGGGTGGGTCCTTGCTCTTCACAATAGCCGACCAAAGGGACTCATCTCCCTGCGTCTTACGGAATTGACGCAAGGCAATGACAAAAGAAGTTCCTTCAAAGACCATCGAACATCCCAGCACAATATAGTTCCAATGCATATTCCCGGAAATAGCCGGCTCCTTGATATGAATATACCCCTCATAAAAGCTCACCCCCGCACCCAGTGCAAAAATGAGTATAGCGACTATAAAGGACCAGAAATACAATTCCCTCCCATATCCAAAAGGATGGTGCTTATCCCGCTCTTTGTTGCTGCTGTAAATACCATACAATAACAATAGCTCATTCACGGTGTCCACCAGCGAATGCACCCCTTCGGCGATCATCGCAGAACTGCCACTCGCGCCCCCTGCAATAAATTTGACGGCAGCTATAGCTACATTGGACGCCAGGGCGCTATATATCGATAAATTAGACCTTGCCATACGGTAGAACTGTCCACACAATGCGCATTATTTTCCACGCTGTTCTTTCTTTTTTACAACGCTGATCTCCCCATTCCTTTCCAGGAAAATTTCTTTTACATCTTCAAAGCTCTCATCGTTGATACGTAGTCGAAGTCCTTCCAGCAGGTCCTTATCACTAATACGGCTCCGTTCCATATTCTTTTCATTCTTCCGGCCATCCCGATAGAGCGAAACCCGTTCCCCCTTCACAAACCTTCCGACATGATCATTATGCACACTGATCCGCGCCAGCAGCCAATGCACCAGCACAAAGGCCAGACAGGCCACGGTCGTGGGTATAAAAGGCGAAGCTCCCACTACCACCCTGCTCAGGATCGAACCCAGCATGATAATGATCACATTGTCAAAAGCAGACTTCTTTCCAAATGTTCTTATGCCCGCTACGCGTATCAGCAGCAGCGTGATAAAAAAGGCTACCACCGCACGGCTGCTCATCTGCCACCAGGCGAGGTCCTTTCCCTCCCCAAATACGATCCTGATCCATTCCATGGTCAGTCCTTTTACACCGTTTGGAACAAATATTGGCCCGTTTTTTTAACAATAAGTTCATATACCAGTTAAATCAATAAAAACAAGTTTTATGGGATGCGTAGATGTAGTAATTGAAACCCCCAAGGGCAGCGCGCAGAAATATGACTATGACCCAAATACCCGTTTTTTCAAGCTAAAGAAGATACTACCCTCGGGCATGGTTTTTCCATATGATTTCGGGTTCGTACCCGACACCAAAGGAGAGGATGGCGACCCGCTGGATGTCATCGTTATTTCTGAATTCCAGAGCTTTCCCGGATGCGTGATCAAATGCCGCGTCATCGGAGGTATCAAAGCAGAACAGTCCGAAGAGAAAGGAAAAAAGAAAATGATCCGGAATGACAGATACCTGGCCATTCCAAAATGCTCCAACATCTTTGAAAAGATAAAAGACATCGATGATCTGCCAAAGGCCATCGTCAGGGAAATAGAAGATTTCTTCATCGACTACAATAAGATACAAGGCAAGGAATTCAAAACATTGGAGAAACTACACACCCGCGACGCGGAAAAAATGATTAAATCACTTTAAAACACATTACCATGGCTAAATACTCGAAAGGAGCACAGAAAAAAGTCGAAAAGGCAATGCATGAAAAAAAGAGCGGTACGCTCAAGAGCGGACGCAGCGGAAAGAAAGTCAAAAGCCGTAAACAGGCCATTGCCATCGGTCTCTCCGAAGCACGCAAGGAAGGCGCCAAGGTCCCTAAGAAAAAGTCAGCCTCCAAAAAGAAGTCGGCCTCCAAAAAGTCTGCATCGAAAAAGCCCGCCCCCAGGAAGAAGTCAGCGGCCAAAAAGAAATCCCCGGGCAGGAAAAAGTCTTAATTCTCAGCCATATGAAAAAGATCCTTCTCCTCCTCGACATTTTGCACAGCCCGACGCCCGTGCTTTCCTCCGTCATCAACATCGCCGGCGCCGCCGGCGCACTGGTAGAAGTCATCTTCCTCCATCGCGTCCATTTCCTCGTCGACCTCGTCTACCCCCTGGGCACCGACCTTCCCAGCCTGCAGGCAGACGAAGAAGCAGACAAACGACTGCTGGCCGATAACACCCAGCTGATCAGCGACGCCTTTAGCAGCGCAAGGATCAAATTCCTCATCGCGGGAGATGAGCCGGTGTCCCTTGACGACCTCCTGATGAACAGCGCCTTCTCCGACCTCATCGTGACAGATGCACGTACCAATATTTCTGATTTTCTTTACGCCCCCCTGAACGTTTCTATGAAAGACCTACTTTCGGATTCACATTGTCCGCTGCTGTTGTTACGCGAGAACGGCATGCCGCCCGATAAGCTTATCCTCGCCTATGACGGCAGCTACTCCAGTATATACGCCATCAAACAATTCCGCTACCTCTTTCCTCATCTTTCTTCTCTACCCACTTTCCTCGTCACTATAGCCGCAAATGAAAAGAAAGGTATTGCACACGGCGATATGCTGAAACATTGGGCCCCTTATCACTTCCAGAACCTTCTGGTGGAAGTATTGCCCGGCCGGCCGGCCGGCATACTACCCGCCTTTGTAAACCAGCACAATGGGACGCCCCTGGTGGTAATGGGCGCCTATGGACGGAGCTCCATTTCCCGCCTCTTCCACCAAAGCCTGGCCAATGCAGTGCTGGAAAAAACAAGCGCTTCCCTCTTCGTCACACACGAATAGCAAGGCTCGCCTTAGGATCAGCCCGTATATTTTTGATTGATATAGTCTATAATATGTTTTTTCGAAGCCGCCACATCATTCATCCGCTCAGCCTCCCTGCCCGCCTCCGCAAGTTCCCCATCATGCACAGTATGCTCGAACCACCGGCTGAAATCCTTCCTTCCCAGATGGAACATCCATGTGTCGGCATCGATGCCCTCGGCCAAATGAACAAACATCATAAGATTATTGGCCACCAAACGCTGTCTGTTCTCCGGTCCGGTGAATATGAAACTATTATAGCTCATATCTCCCATAGCATACTTCTTCTTATGACGTTGCAGCAGCTGACTGGGCAGCTTGATCTTTGCCTTGTACGGCGGCCGCATACGCTCCCTTTCCCACACCGCGATCTCATTCTCTCCCAATATCGGCACTCCGTCCGGCATGGATATCTTCAATGCGTTGCAATACAGCTCGATGGGATAACAAGCGTCCTTCCCCAGCGTGATCACCATCCCCATTCTCGATAAGGTGGAAGGATGCAGCGCATGCGGAGAAGTGCTGATGATGATAAAATTATTCAGATCATCGGGCAGCCCGTTGGAGACAATGGCAGCCGGCGCTGGCATCAGGTGATGCGCTTCATCCAGCAGCAGCCAGTGAGGATGACCGTACTCTTTCCTAAGCTCACGGAACATAGTGAGGAATCTGGAAAAGAATTGCGGCCTTTGATCCAACGGTATCGCCAATGCGCAGATGACAAGGTTCTGTCCCGGGTCTTTCAACAGCTCCCTCACCTGTTCCATAGGAGGCATGACATGCTCATCCCCGATGACCACCGCCCCAGGCAATTGCAGATAATCCCCCTCGGGGTCTATCAAACAGAACTGGTAACCCCTCTGAACAAGACTCTCGGTGATGCTGATGGTAAAAGTAGTCTTTCCGCTGCCCGAAGCCCCGGCCAGCAGTATGCCGCTGCGGTAAGGACCGATACAGAAAGGGGCGCCGTCTTCCAGCACCCCCAGCTCCAGGTAATGCCGCTGCATCTTCTCGTCCAACTCCTCCAGGTCTGTAGCAATGATCCTGTCCATCAGTTCCATCACACCCTTGCCATGCCCATTTTCCGTCACCAGGTCGGCCAACCCCTTTAACCCCGGCAAGGCATTGCTCACAGCCACGGCACATTCCGAAGCCTGCAGCAGAGCCCCGTCATTCTCCGCATCCCCCACCCCCACGGTATTATGCAGGGATAAATGAAGATGCTGCAGCAGCTGCTTAAGACCAGTCGCTTTATTTACCCCCGGCGGCAGTATCATGACAGCCCCTTTATTGAAGATCACCTGACGCTCGCTCCCCGATGCCTTGATCACTTCCAGCACGACTTGCTCATGCGGCTCCCAGGTGGCAATGATCACCCTTCCCACTGATATAGGATATACTCCCCTCTCTTCCAGGGACTTGACAAAAGAAGGATCAGGTTCAGGCCCTAAAAGCTGCTCCTTCCCCGTAGCCGTCTCATGAATGATGGCGCCATTCTCCGCGACGATGTAGTCGAATATTTTATAATCAGGGAAAACACTTATGAGATCCTTCATTTCCCGACCGGTCACGAGTATCTTGCGTCTCCCCGAAACCTGGAATTCTTTCAATTTATTTAACACTTCCTCACCCACCTGTCCCTGGTCGGCCAGTGTTCCGTCATAATCCGTTGCCAATACATGAAATCGCATAAAAAAATGATCAGACCTGCGTTTGCAGATATTAAAAAAATTAGTATTTTTATTATACTTAAAAAAACTACCTGCGTTTGCGCCCAGATTATCCAAATAAAATTTTTTCCGACAGGCGAAATAGGTATTTCCTGCTCATGGAAACCCTGGCAGAACACGCATGCTAACACCAGTCAGTAGTTGATTTCATTGTAAGACCTTTGCTTTACTCCATTTACCAGCGGCACAATCGATCTGCTGCCGTTAAAATCCAACGCAATGGCATTTTCTCACTTTTTCGAACTGCAATATCCGGGCCTCTTCCCCTGCATCTGCAAAGTATTGGAAGGGACATTATTATATTTGCTGGCCGGCATTATGAAAACGTGATAGTAACACCCTGACCGAACGATTGCTATTTTAACCATTCATTAAACCGATGCTGCTTATGCGTATCGTTGTGCTGCTATTCTTTTTATTTCTCGTGAGCACCCACGCTCATGCGCAGGAAACCTTTGAATGCCATGTGAAAGACGCTCCGTTTACCAAGGTCATCGAGATCATCCGGCAGCAGACGGGCAGTATCCTTTTCTTCCAGGGCGAAGCCGGAACACCCGATATCAGGATCACCATGGACGAGAAAAAGATCTCCGTCAGGAAATTCCTCAAAAAGTATTTAGGATTACGCTCCTCCGACTATAGAAATGACGGCAAGACCTATGTGATAAAAAAGAAAATTACTGCACCCTTTATAGCCAGCCTTACACCAGCGCCCTTCCAGGATAATTCCACCGTAGAACAGAAAACGTCTGAATTCGGGAACGAGACGCTTCCTGGTGTCACCGTAGTTCCGATCAGCAATGGTTATCAACGTATCCCTAAAGAACGCGCCACTGGCTCCTTTGGATACATCGACCGCGCCCTCATCACCCGCACGGTATCTTCCGACATCGACAGCAGGATCGAGAACACCATCCCGGGAGTCCAGAACAACCATGGCCAGAACGCAGCCGGCATTCCTATAAGACAGATCCCACAGATACGCGGATTAAGCACCATTTATGCCAATGCCTCGCCTCTCTACGTACTGGATAATTTCCCCTATGATGGCGACATCAACAATATCAACCCCAACGACATAGAGAACATCACGGTCCTCAAGGATGCGGCCGCCGCCTCTATCTGGGGTGTCCGCGCAGGCAATGGGGTCATCGTCATCAATACCCGTAAAGGCAGGCTCAGCGACAGTCTCAGGACTCTTACACCGGTCTTTAGCTACAGTACCTCCGTCACCTGCCAGTCCAGGCCGGATGTATTCAATATCTCCCGTATCTCCAGTGCCGACTTCATCGATAGAGAAAAATACCTGTTTAACAATGGGTATTATAGCTCCTCCTCCATTACCACACCGGTGACACCCGTTGTAGATGATCTTTCCAGGGTCGCTGCCGGCATCCTCGATCCCAATACAGCCAATAATTTGATCGCCGCCATGAAGAGCCATGATGTGTATAGTGAAATGGAGAAATATTTCTACAGGAGCAGCGTCAACCAGCTGCATTACCTGCAGGCATCAGCGGCCACGACCAACGCAGCCTATTATTTCTCGACGGGCTGGGACCATAATTTGTCCGATGTCGCGGGATCATCCTACGACAGGGTCACCATGCGATTACATAACATCCTCAAGATCAGCACACCGCTGACTATCCAGACGGGAATAAACTTTATCCATACTACCACCAGGGCCAACGGCAATCCGGGATCCAACTATCAAAGTACACACGGCTACAGGGGCTTTTATCCCTATGCCGACCTGGCCGATGCTCAGGGCAACCCTCGGCCGGTGTCCCTGGATTATAGCACCGACTATCTCACTGCCGCCAGTGGCCTAAACTTCCCCGACTGGACCTATATGCCGTTAAAGGACATGCAGGCGCGGCAGTATATCAACAGGGTACATGACCTGCTGATCAATGTGGGTACCCGCTATGCCTTCACCCGTTCTTTAAATGTGGAACTGAAATATCAGTATCAGACGGGCGGCGCCAATGGCGCCGACCTGCACGATGGTTCTTCCTATTATGCAAGAGATCTTATCAATAGCTTTATCCAGGTGAATCCTGCTAACAACAACAGCCTGAGCTTTCCCATTCCTCAGGGCGGCATACTCGATATCACCACCCAGGAGACAATATCCCACCAGGGAAGATTGCAAGTGAATTTTAACCACAATTGGGGCCGTCAGAATAATGTGACCGCCATCGGCGGCTATGAGATAAAAAGCCTGACAAGCACCTTGCGTTACGACAGGGAGTATGGATATAACCCCAGCACCGGTTCGTACTACTCCGGCATCGACTATGCCGGCCTATACTCGGCCTATCAGCAGTATTCACCAATGCAAATTCCCAGCGCAGCCCTCCCGGCCCAACAGGTTGATCATTTCCTGGGATACTATATCAACGCCTCCTATACCCTCCATAATTTATATACACTGTCCGCCAGCGCACGCGAAGACGCCGCCAATCTCTTTGGGGCAAATACCAACCACAAGACTATCCCGCTCTGGTCCGCTGGTCTCGCCTGGCAGATCAATCACGAACGGTTCTATCACATCGACTGGCTGTCCACCCTCAAGCTAAGAGCCACGTATGGCCACAATGGTAACATTTCCCGGCTGGCCTCCGCCTATACTACTGCCACTTATTCACAAGGTGGTTTCACCGGTACACCTTATTTGGTTGGCTATATACAGGCTCTGTCCAACCCCAATCTCCGCTGGGAACAGGTGGGCGTGTTCAACCTTGGGCTGGATTTTGCCATGGGAAAAACAATAACAGGCTCCCTGGAATATTATCATAAGCACGCCACCGACCTGATAGGAGCCGCACCTGGCGATCCAACCCTTGGATTAGTCCAGATCCCCGGTATCCCCGGTTATTATTATGCCAACAGCGCCACCATGAATGGGTCGGGCATCGATCTTCAGTTGGAAGCGCGTATCCTCGACGGCCAATCGTCCTCAGACTTTAAATGGACCTCCAATTTTATATTCAGTAAGACAGTGTCCAAGGTCCGGAAATATCTTCTTAAGACCTCCATTGGCGCCAACTACCTGGATCAGAATACCATCAACCCACACCCCGGACAGCCCATCTATGCCATCAACAGCTTTAAATGGAAGGGGCTCGATAATGTGGGCGATCCGATGGGATACTATAATGGCAAATCCAGCAAGGACTGGACATCCATTTATAACAATACGCTCATTGACAGCATGGTCTACAACGGCTCCTCCCAGCCCACCATTTTCGGGGCGTTGCGGAATACCTTCGAATGGCGTCATTTTTCAGTCTCCTTTAATATTAGCTACAAGCTGGGCTATTATTTCCGTCGGCCTTCCATCAGCTATTCGGACCTCTTCAACCACTGGACGGGCAATGCGGACTATGCCCTTCGCTGGCAGCAGCCGGGAGATGAAGCAAGGACCATCGTCCCCGCCGCAGGTGACCCTGCCAATAGTACAAGGGACAGGTTCTATCTCAACTCCAGCGCACTGGTAGAAAAAGCCGATCACATCCGGCTGGAAGACATCGTAATCAGCTATGACCTGGAGAAAAAGGATCATTCCTGGCTGCCCTTCGAAAGGATACATTTCTATAATTATCTCTCCAATCTTGGCCTGCTTTGGAAAGCCAACAAATCAGGCATCGATCCCTATTATATCAACATTCCAAAAGAAGCACGCCGCATATCCCTGGGCGCAAACATCGACTTCTAAAACCACCTGCATGCGCACAATCTATCTGCTATATACGATCTTTCTTTCAGCGGCCCTTCTCGCTGCCTGTAAAAAATCTACCTTCCTGGATGCCAGGCCAGACAGCTCCATATCCATCCCCACCAGCATCGGCGACTGCCAGGCCCTGATGGATAACGACAATGTAATGAACGGCTATGGCGCCGGCTACCCCAGCCTGGGCGAGACAGGCTCCGACGATTATTATGTGAACAATACTTTTTACGCGCAGTATACCCCTACCGACCGGAACGCGGTTATCTGGGCCGCGGATACTTATACGGATGGAGAGGTCAATGATTGGGACCTGCCCTATCGCACCGTGCTATATTCCAATGTAGTCCTGGAGGCGCTAGGGAAGCTTCAGCCGACAGCGAATGAGCTGGATTCCTTTAACAATGCACAGGGCAGCGCATTTTTTTTCCGGGGCTTTGCGTACTTTCAACTGACACAGATCTTTACAAAACCTTACTACGACGACGGCACTGCCGCCGCTGATCCGCTGGGTCTTCCGCTCAGAAAGACCACCGACATCGAAGAAAAGTTCACCCGGGATTCCTTATTGAATACCTATAACCAGATCATCAACGATCTCTCCGCGGCCATACCCCTGCTACCCAACATTCCAGCCTCTATTACCCGTCCATCCCGGGCAGCAGCCTATTCCATGCTGGCCAGGGTCTATCTCAGCATGCGTAAGTACGCTAACGCCCTTTTGTACGCAGACTCCTGTCTGCAGATCAAGCATACATTGATGGACTATAATGACGCGATCCCGGGTGGCGCCCTTCCCTTCACCCGTACCAATCCCGAAGTGATCCTAGGCGCCGCCATGTCTTCGTCGGGGCCATGCGCCATAAGCAGGAGCTTTACAGACAGCCTGCTGCTGGCCTCCTACCAGTCCAATGATAAGAGGAAAACGCTTTTCTTTAACAAGGGAAGATTCATCGGTGTCTATGACGAAGATGGCTATACGTTTTGCGGTCTTGCAACAGATGAAATGTACCTGACCAGGGCGGAATGTTATGCACGCACGGGTAATATCGATGCCGCCATGAACGACCTCGATAGCCTCATGATAAAGAGAATGTCTACCGGTGCATTTACTCCTTATACGGCCACGGATGCGAATGACGCGCTGCAGCAGATCTTGCAGGAGAGAAGAAAGGAGCTGCTCTGTAGAGGCCTCCGATGGACCGACCTTCGCCGACTGAACCTGGATGCCTCTACAGCCACTACGCTTACACGCACAGTGGCGGGCACGATCTATACACTCCCCCCAAACGACCCCCGCTATGTCTATCAAATACCTGCCGAAGTGATTACATTCAACATGCCAAACATGCAGCAGAACGACCCGCGATAACCCCACGCTGGTCAGGTAGTCACACTCACATGGGGTAATAATGTGCAGTTACTTCAGTACCCGCCGCATGGTAGCCGAATTGATCGTGCGTATAGCCTGTAAATGCCCCCACACAATATCCACCTGCTCCAAGGAAGGAACAGCTGGAAGGATCATAAGACAAATACACCAGGGTTCCGGATGTCTGCGGCACACCCGAAGCAGGATCAAGCGGGAACCAGTAATACATGCCGAACTTCGCAGTCTTTTCCTCCTGGACATGCGTTGTAAAGGCGGATAAGGATATGGCTACGAGTACCACAGCCAATCCGAACATGCTACGTCTTGCTTTCATAAAACTTTATTTTAGGTGATGAATACACTATTCCTGTCAGGGCCACTACGATAAAGAAAAGGTTGAAGACCAGGTGCTGCTTCCACGTCATCCAGGAGATCACTCCTCCGCACGAACAAGGCAAATGCTTGTCCGATCCCAGCATCAACGCAAGGTAAGTCGTAAATACCAGCATTAGCGTCAGCGCGGCATAGAGCCCATAAACTCTAGCCCTCCTCGTTAGTAGCAGCGCCGATACGATCACTTCTACCCCCGGCACCACCCAGGCCATGATCTTTGCCACAGGGCTGATCCAGGGAAATCGTTCCAGCTGCCCTGCAAATATGTCTATCCGTAAAAATTTTGCGCTGGCGGTATACACGAACAGGAATACCAGCGCAAATGCGCAGCTGTCTACGATCCATTTCCCTTTTTTCATTGTTTAGATTTTCGGTGAAAAAGATACGCCGCGGCTCAACACTTTTCCAAATCAGGCAGTGTAACTTTTGGCAGGATTTATGTTACTTTCGACCACATCCATGTCCTCCGGAAAATGCAGACTGCTCCTTCGGTAGGCTCCGGGCGGAAGCTGCGCATAAGCCTTAAACGCTTTGTTAAAACTGTGTACTTTCCTGTATCCACACTGCCGGGCTACGAGCTTTACGGGATCGTCTGTCTCACGTAGAAGAATAACCGCTTTTTCCATACGGCTTTGTTGCAGGAATGCGTGCAAAGAGACCCCGCAACAGGCCCGAAACCGCTCCTGTAGCGATGTTTTGTTGGTGTTGAACTCCCGGCAGAGTTTGGAAATAGGAAGATTACAGTGGAGGTTGCTGTCAATGTAGGCCCTTACCTGCAACAGCAGGCTGGCATCCTTTCGATACATAAGATGAAGGTTTAATGATGGTTAAAGGAATGGGTCCATGGCAAGCTGCCTATCCATGAATTCAGAGAAAGATGATTCTTACAGGGGATAAAAGGATACGATCTGCGTATGCAGAAAATTGTACCTGAAAATTAAGGTTTAATTTTTATTCTCTAACAGTAAAATGAATGACGATAGGTATTTTCATCTACAAACCTACTAAAGAGAAGATTTATATCAATGTTATCGATGGCGCAGGAATTGCATAGTTCCCCCTTACTAAATGACCTAACCGATGCCGCCCACCCACGGAATATTCAGAGCAGGTACGAGCGGGCTCGTCCTTCGTGAACCTAACAAGCAGGCCTTTCCGGATGAACATAAACAAAAAACACGTTTGGCCTATTACGCCACGCTTTTCAATTCCATTGAGATCAACAGCAGCTTTTACAAACCTCCTCTGCCGGTGACCTTTACCAAATGGTCCCATATGGTCCCTGACGATTTCCAATTCGCCATAAAGCTTTGGAGGGATATCACCCATGCCAGAGGCTTTGCCTTCAGCGCCACCGACATCGCCCTCTTCATGAAGGCCGCCGCCAATCTCGGCAGAAAAAAAGGCTGCCTCCTTATCCAGCTTCCTCCCAGCATCACCAGGAGTAAGATCGGCCCGCTAAAACAGCTGCTCGAAGAGGTCCGGACCACCGGACCGGGCTGGAGACTGGCCGTCGAATTTCGCGACAGGAGCTGGTACAACGATGATACCTACCAGCTGCTCGATACGTTCAAAGCTACCCTGGTGCTGCACGATATGCCTTCCTCCCTCATCCTCACGCCATTGGACAGTGCTCAGTTCATCTACATCCGGTTCCACGGTATAAAAGGCGATTATAAAGGCAGCTATGACCTGCCCCACCTGCAGGAGTTCGCAGAAAAGATAAAGACCTGGCTGGGACAGGGGAAAGATGTCTACACCTATTTCAACAACACCATCGGAGACGCCGTGGCAAATCTCGAAACGCTGCTATCCTTGGTATCATAATTGTGGCAGAACACCGATATGACTGGCCAGAGAAAAAAGATCTACAAGTCCCTGCACAAGCACGGAACAGGCATTCGCCGCACCGTATCCACTTCTGCCTTTTTTAACGCCGACGACGTACACTCCTTCCGTACCCACGTAAAAAAAGTACGCGCCTTCCTACATTGGCTGGGACGGGATAAAAAGAATCTCCCGCCTTCCTTTATCGAAATATACCGTATATCCGGTGAATTAAGGGACATCCAGGTGCTGCTAAAGTCCATGGAAGACAGCAAGGAAAGCACGCCCACATTCACCGCCTGGCTCCAGGACAATGCGGGCCGGCTGCAACAGCTCTGGGACGACACCTTCCATCCCCGGATCATCCGGCGCCTGGAGCGCCAATTGCAGCACCCTGATTTAAAAAGACCTACAACAAACAGATTAC
>Ga0105237_10001124_pt1 | contig 35879 bp, 30 predicted proteins | sample KBSC24metaG_FD_81520 | JGI IMG/M metagenome (GOLD analysis project Ga0105237, IMG submission 81520) | Corn rhizosphere microbial communities from Kellogg Biological Station, Michigan, USA - KBS C2-4 metaG | ecosystem: Host-associated > Plants > Roots > Rhizosphere > Soil | place: Michigan, USA... | reverse complement strand
ATTTGGATCGACCCGGTGCTGGTAGAAAAGATCAATATGGTCTGTTCTCAGGCGCATGAGGGATGCCTCGGCTACTGCCCGGATATTTTCCGGCCGGCTGTCCATCCCTTTATTCACCTCTCCGCCCACAAAGCCAAATTTTGTGGCGATGACGACTTTGTCGCGAAATGGCGCTAATGCCTCGCCCAGTAGTTCTTCGTTGGCGAAGGGGCCGTAAGCCTCGGCTGTATCAAAAAAAGTGACTCCAGCCTCGTAAGCTGCGCGCACCAATTTTATTGCTTCTTGCCGGTCGGTTGCGGGGCCGTAGCCAAAACTCAGTCCCATACAGCCTAAGCCCAGTGCTGATACTTCAAGGCCGCTATTGCCTAAGACGCGTTTCTCCATAGTCTGCTATTTAATTGCTATTAGATGAGTGGGTTTGACAGGACAAAGGTCGTCAGAGAAAATGGCGCCGGTTGTATACAGATCACTGGATTACTTACCAGTATTACAGGTATCGGCAATTGCCGGATGGCCGGCCGCATTAAATGGCTAACTTTGAAGGAGCAAGAAAATGCAATGGAAAAAATTGTAAAAATCGAGAGTGTCGGGCAGTATAATAAAATGCGGGGTGTAGAAACGTTGCACCCGCTGATCGCCGTGATCGACTTGTCGAAGGCCCGGCCGATGCCTGCTCAAACGTTTAATTTTGGTATATACGGGATATATCTAAAGGAATTCAAGTGTGGGGAACTGCGCTATGGACGTAACACTTACGATTACCAGGAAGGTACGCTGGTCTTCATTGCTCCGGGGCAGGTGCTGGGCGTCCAACCCAAAGTAAAGACCTTTGAGCCGAAAGGATGGGCATTATTATTTCATCCCGACCTTATCAAAGGAACTTCGCTGGGTAAACATATGCAGGAATATTCGTTCTTCTCATATGATGTCAATGAGGCACTGCATTTATCAGAAAAAGAAAGACAGATCGTGTTGGATTGCTTTTCGAAGATCGAATACGAGTTAGCCCACGCGCTGGATAAACACAGCCGGACGCTCATCGCGAATAATATTGAGCTGTTCCTGAATTACTGTACCCGGTTTTATGACCGGCAGTTCATAACACGGGACTATGTACATAAGGGGATCGTCGAACGTCTTGAGACGTTATTGAATAAGTATTTTAATTCAGATGAACCTCAGAGCACGGGCCTGCCGTCTGTAGCCTGGTGTGCCGGCCAACTCAATCTGTCTCCCAATTACTTTGGCGATCTTATAAAAAGGGAAAGCGGAAGATCTGCGCAGGAATACATCCAAAATAAACTGATCGACGTGGCTAAGGAGCGGGTTTTTGATACTAGTAAGACCATCAGCGAAATAGCCTATAATCTTGGGTTCAAATACCCACAACATTTTACGCGGCTGTTCAAACAACGGGTGGGCTATACGCCGCAAGCATACCGCTTGTCAAATGACGAGATCCGAAAAAATTGACGCCGTCGAGGGGTGATACCCCGCGCCCTTAATTTCCTATAGCCATATATTTTAATTCCATCCTGGACGTGGACCCCAATGTTTCGATCACTTTGCCATTTTTCCAAACTACGTACTTGTCGTTGTTATCAATCCCTAAAACATAAACGTCAGTACCATATACAGCCGTTGCTGTTGCAGCAGTTCCGTCCAGAGTAATGAGGTTTCCATTTTTCCAATATACTGCCTTATGATGAGAATAGCCAGGAAGCGTATAAGTATATCCCGAAATATACACATCTGTACCTGACGCACAAATTGAGTTAGGCCAGAAATCGCCATTGTTAATACTATTCCAGGCCCCATTTTTCCAGTAGCCGCCTTCAAATTTCCTGGAACTGTCGAGTGATATCCGGGACGCTACGAATACATCTTTCCCTAAAACTACAACCCCGACAGTACTGGTAAAGGAAAAGTTAACGTTCCAATAGTCATGATATAAAATCTGCAAATTCCCATTATGCCACAACGTTTCGTATAAACCGGGCAAAGTAGAGGTATCTGCCGTTGTGCCAGTGGGTTCGTCCATAAAAGTATAGCTGCCCGATAAAAGCACATTACTGCCTGACAAGGCTATCCCTGAAAGACCAAAAAACATCACACCTTCATTTGGATAAACAGTTTGATCGAACGTATGCATAAGACCGGTCTCATTGTTATTCCACCAATAAGCCAAATTAAGTGAATGATCATATCCCGCCAAAGCTATATTGTTGTTATTATCCATGGCCAAATATTGAATATGAGAAGCATAGTTTACCGTAATAAAAGAGTCCTTTTTCCAGTATCCGGGTAAATCAGCGGTCATATAAACGATGCTATCAAATGAAACGACGGAGCTCACGAATGAGGCATTTTTCAAGGTATTAGAAGTCAAAGAGCCGGGCAAAACTACCTTACTTATAGGGTTCTTGAAATATATCCCTTGCGTTCCTCCGGCCGCAAGCGGAACATTTCCACCCACATATATATACGGGCCAGTTGGAATGGGCCCGCCTGGCGCGGGTGATCCTGGAGAATCTTTTTTACATGAACCTATTGCCAGTAATATTGCAAAGGCCAGGAAATATTTTATAAATTTCATATTGGATAAGGTGATGGTGATGTGAATAAAAGTAAATAAAATTAATGTTGAGAAACATACCTTCCGTCTAACCTTAATTAACTTTTAATGCTATGATCTTCACCTTCAAAAACCGGTTTCCAAACCTTGACCCCTATTGGGAAAAATATACTGCGCTGCAACAGCGTTTAGTGTTTCCTGCCAGGACCATTCTGTTGCAGGAGGGTAAGACCGCGCAGAATTATTATTTTGTCGAAGAGGGCTGTCTCCGGGTGTGGTTTAACAATAACGGAAAGGACACGACCGTTCAGTTCTTTTTTGAGAACGAGGGGGTTGCTTCGCTGGAAAGTTTCCAAAAGAATATTCCCAGCATGTTCACCATCGAAACCGTTGAGCCTACCACTGTGCTGGTGCTCTCGAAAGGACATTTTAATCAAATGATAAACGAACTGGGCGAAAATCCGGACTTCCTGAAAGCCCTGATAGCTATTTCTTTCGAGCGGCAACGTCATTATATGAACGAATTCCTCTCCCGTATCCGGGACACACCGCAACAACGTTATATAAATCTTTTAAAGGAAAGACCGCACATTGTCAAGCGGGTGCCGCAACATTATATCGCCTCCTACCTGGGCATTACTCCCGTCCACCTCAGCCGGATCAAGAATAAACTGGCCCGAAAGAAATAGGGCTGGAATGGAAGTACAGCTTTCCAGCCGGATGGCATGCCACAGCATTTGATAACAAATGTTATCGTCCTATCCGGAATAGCGGCTCTACCTTTGACAAAAAAACATGAAAGCTGCAGTGCTATATAGCAAGGGAGAAGCCCCGCAATGTATCGATATTCCGGAGCCGGTACCTCAAAATGATCAGGAAGTCCTGGTATCGGTAAAGGCGGTTGCCTTAAAACACCTGGACAAAAGCCGCGCAAAAGGAATGCATTATTCCACAGAACATGATAATAAGCAGGACGCAAAAGTCATCGGCGGCGATGGGGTTTGCCTACTGCCCGACGGCACCCGGATCTATACAGCAGGAGCCAGCGGAATGATGGCAGAGAAGGCGATAGTCGAAAAGGACAGGATCGTACGCTTACCAGCGGGGCTGGATGATATTACTGCCGCAGCCCTGCCAAATGCGGTAATCGGGGCCGCGATGGCGTTGCGTTTTCGAGCAGGGATCCAGCCGGGGGATACCGTACTCATAAACGGTGCAACAGGCTTCACTGGCAGGGTAGCCGTACAGATCGCCAGGCATTATGGCGCGGGTAAGATCATTGCCACGGGAAGAAATGCTCAATCTTTAAAGGAATTGCTTACCCTTGGAGCGGATGAGATCCTATCCATCCAACAGGCTGATGAAGAATTTACGGCCCGGCTGTCCCAAATCCATCGCATTACACCCATAAACGTGATCGTCGACTACCTCTGGGGGCATACGGCCGAATTGATCCTGGCCTCGATGAAAGGCGACGGATCGTTTACACAGCGAACACGATTTGTGTCCGTGGGTGCTGTAACAGGCGATATGATCCAGCTGTCGGCTGCCAATCTTCGCAGTGTTGACCTTCAATTATCAGGGTCCGGTCTGGGGAGCTGGACAAAGCAGCAAATAGGGATTCTTTTTTCCGAGATCCTTCCCGAAATGTTCCAACTGGCGGCCGATGGGAAACTGAAGATCGAGACCACACCCGTTGCGCTGGCGGATATCGGAAAATTATGGGAAGCGGATATGCCAGACGGCAGACGGCTGGTCGTGCAGATATAAAAGGTTCTGTACCTTTCGGGTAAAACTTATTCCTTATGTGGTACAATACTAAGGCGGCAAAGTTACTGGGAGTGCAGTATCCCATTTTTCAGGGGCCTTTTGGCGGCAATCTTTCTTCAGTAAAACTGGCTGCCACAGTATCCAACCTGGGCGGTGTAGGAGGTTATGGCGCCTATACCCTGACACCGGACGAGCTATTCAAGGTGAATGAGGAATTGAGAAAGGCTACGGATAAACCGTATAATATCAATTTGTGGGTCTCCGATAGCGATGTGCCGGGGGGAACTGCCAGTGAAGCAGCCTTAAAAAGGGTAAAGGAGCTGTTCAGTCCTTATTTCGAGGAAGTGGGTATCGAGCTGCCGGATCAGAAGCTGTCCTTTTCCTCCAGATGGGATAACCAGGTAGATGTGATCCTGCGTGTAAAACCTCCCATTTTTAGTTTTATGTTCGGCATTCCGGCTGCCGACATTTTAGAGCAATGCAGAAAATGGGGCATCGTCACCGTCGGCGCGGCCACTACCCTTGATGAAGCTATAGCCTTGGAGGCCGCGGGTGTTGACGGGATCATCGCGTCGGGGTTTGAAGCAGGCGGGCACCGGCCATCTTTTTTAGCCTCGGCGGAGACATCTCTTACCGGAACTTTTGTACTTCTCCAACAGATAAAGGAAAAGGTGCGTACACCGGTGATCGCGGCAGGCGGGATCGCTACCGGCAAAGGCATAGCTGCCGCGCTGACCCTGGGGGCAGATGCGGTACAGGTCGGAACAGCCTTTTTAGCCTGTGAAGAGTCGAATGCGTTGGATATCCACCGGGAAATGTTGTTTTCCGATGCGGTCAAATACACCGTCCTGACCCGGGCTTTTACCGGAAGGCTGGGCCGGGGACTGAGGAACAAAATAGGGGAAGAAATGCGCGGTAAAGAAGAAAGTTTTTTACCTTTTCCCTTACAGACCCAATTCATGTCTTTCCTGCGGCAAGGGGCTATAACGCAAAAAAAATGGGAGATGATCCTTTTCTGGGGAGGGCAGATCGCCCCTCTGCTGAAGCATAGAAAGGCAGCTGATCTGATGCAGGCGCTTATCCAGGAAACAACCGATCATTTTGATAAACTTAAAATGTCATGACAGATGTATTTAGCGGGGTCGCGATTATTTAATTATTTTCATCCAAATTTGATGCTCCTATGCGTTGCAAGATCAATCTTATTGTATTAGTCCTTTTGTGTTGCACCTATAATTATACGTTCGCGGATCCTGGCAATGATGGGTCTACGGCTGCAGTCAGCGATACTGTTAAGAAGTCGCTGTTGCAGAAAGTTCCGGAGTGGATGGCAGAGTATAATGTTCCCTGTGTTGGGGTAGGCTTGCTCGAAAACGGGAGGATAAAATGGATCAAAGTGTTTGGCAATCTAAAGAAAGGGGTTCCGGCCCCGGCTAATACGCTCTTCAATATCGCTTCGCAAACCAAGCCGGTGGCAGCGCTGGTTGCGTTGAGGCTGGCTGCGAGGGGGAGTTGGGACCTGGACGAGCCGTTGGCGCATTATTGGATCGACCCGGATATTGCCCATGATCCTTATTTAATGAAAGTAACCACCCGTCTTGTCCTGAGCCATCAGACGGGTTTTCCGAACTGGCGTTCGGATAGTGATTCCGGCAGGCTGTATTTCAAATTTGTGCCGGGTACTAAATTTGGATACTCCGGAGAAGGCTATGAATATCTGCGGCGGGCGCTGGAAAAAAAATTCGACAGGCCTTTGGATAAGTTAATGGATTCTGTGGTATTGAGGCCTTTGCGAATGCGTGACACCCGCTATTGGGGCATGGATCTGGATACCAACCGGTTTGCCATGTGGCACGACGGGAAAGGCAACCGTTACCCCAACCCGATCAAAACCCCGGTAAGTGCTGCCGACGATCTCATTACAACGATAAAGGATTATTCAAAGCTGGGGGTTGCCGTCATCAATGGAGCCGGCTTATCCGACACAGTCTATGCCGATATGATCCGCGCCCAGGTGAAAATAAAAGAGGACTATTACAGGGGGCTGGGGTGGGGCCTGGTCAAGGGTCTGCCGGATGGAGAATATGCGCTTGAGCATGGAGGTTCGGATATCGGGGTAAGGACAATGGCTATCTTTCTGCCAAAATCCAAAAAGGGTATCGTAGTGATGACCAATGCGGATAACGGCATGTTTGTAATTGACAGGGTCATCAAACTTGCGCTTCCGCACGGGGCAGCGATCCTGGAGATCATGAATAAGGGGGCGGCCACGCATATGCGGATCCCGGTGCCTGACTCAACGATCGAGCGGTATACCGGGATCTATAAGCAAACAAACGGTAAGATGATGAAAGTGATCAAAGTGGGAAATGCCATCCAGGTATCCGGCGACGGCTTACCTACAGCGGTATTGTTCCCGGAATCAAAAAACAGGTTTTTCCTGGAGGGTTATGATGTGCAGCTGGAATTCACCGATAGCGGTGCTGTGATCGTGTATGAAGGTGGAAAACAGGTAATGAAAATCAATAAAGATACCGGAGCGCTATAGCCGCGCTCCGGTGATGCGGGCATAATGGCGGGTCATGTGGGCATAAAATTTTTAAACACTTGCCGCAGGAGGAAGGGCAGGTGTCAGCCTGGAGATCCATCCGATGATCTGTAATCCCTTTACTTCAATAGTATCCTGGTTAAAAGAGCCATTGCTGATATCAAAAGGGCCAAACGCCACGGACTGGGAGACTGTAGTTTTATCTTCCTGTGACCAGTTGGCCTTGATCTTGAGATCGTGGATGACAATAAAGGATACCGGAAGGAAAGGGAACATTCCGGGGTTAACGTCGGCTGAGCCTGTGGAATATTCGTCCTGGCTGGTGCCGAACATATACCAATTCTTGGTATTGAGCAATGTCAGTTTAAACCAGGGACGGTCGATATTCACCCGGCAGACTTTAAAGGAGACGCTGAATCCATTGGTAGTTGTCGAGACGTGTTTGGTATCCAACTGCTGATTCAGGAGATTTTTAAGCAGGATGGCGTTCCCTATGGGGACCTTTTTGTCTACATTAATAGCCAGCGTGGATTTATTGATGGAAGCCGTCTGCAGGACGGTGTGCAGTTTGTCGGTGGCGATGACATTGGTGGGGGTAACCTTTTGGGAGAACAGCTGTTGTGTTCTCGCTGTAGTGAAACTCTCAGCAAAGGCATGGGTCCGGATAGCGGTCGGGTCTTTGGGTTTGGCGACAGCTGTGCCGGCAGTCGCATGTGCGGCAGTAGCGACCATTGCCGTATTCATATGGACGGCCATAGGTTTAGCCACAACGGTTTTAGCCACGGGCGCCGCTACGGGTTTGACCTTAGCAGCAATGGTAGTGCTGAGGGTAGTCAATGCTTTTCCAACATTTGTTTTGATGGCGGCCTCGTTAACAGTAGTCGGCTTGAGCTTGAACAGTCCCTGGCTGGCGAGGGCTGCCGACCCTCCCGACCTGACAAAGGTGGACGAGGGGGCGGGTGGTTTCACATCGTCTGAAGCAATAGTAATAGTGGGCCAGGATGCTGCCGCAGCCTCATCATACCAGTTGTTGGGAGTCGCATGACAGGGATAATAAAATTCATTGGGGTCGTTCTTAGACCCCTTTTTTGCATTGAGGAACTCGAAGCTGGCGTCACTGAACAACTTGTACAGGGGATTGGTTCCGACCGTATCCGCGGTAGTACCAACAGGTATTGCGCCGGAAAGCAGTAACTCATAAATATCGTCCACTTCGAACCCGGAGTTATCGAATTTAACTTTACTCAATGCAGGTATGATGTTGGCAATGGAAGAGAAGGTCTGTTCCGCGATATCAGGATCATAGGGTCCCTGGGGCATGGTGGCGGGTTTGAAATCTGTCGGACTTATCGAAAAGCCGGGCCAGGCCATTTGGAGATAAAGATCGGTGGAGGCGCTGTCGAGGCTGAATGTCTTGGCCAGCATATCATATACATTGCTGATAAAATCTGTTGCGGTAGCCATGATTAATTTTTTAAAAGTAAAAATGGGCCTTTCAACCGACGGTCAAAAGGCCCATTGATCATTATTCGTTATGCAGGAGGGCAGAAAGGAACCTCCTGGCTGATGAAGCCGATGATCTGCACGCCCGGAACGGAGATAGTTCCGTTGGCAAAAGCAGAGGTAAATTTATTAGTGGTGCTCGAATGGCTATAAGAGCCTCCGATGCTGAACGGCCCGATACCTACGCTGCCGCCACCTGTCGTCTGGGAATGAAGATAGTCCCAGTCTGATTTGTCCCAGTGTGCAGAGATCTTAACATTCCTGGCCACGACGAAGGCTGTGGGAAGGAGGGGCATGGCGGCGTTGGCCTGGTTAGCCTTTGTACCATTGGATATTTTGCCTTTGGCATAAAGGTTACCGAGATTCCAGGTTTTAGTGCCCAGCAGGTTGCCCACCATCCACGGCCGGCGTATTTCTACCAGCGTATATTCGAAGGAGAAACCCAGATTATTGGTTTGGGTGCTGGCTTGTTTGTGGGTTTCTGAATGTCCGGCAGAACCACCGATGCTGAAGATGCCAAGGCTGAACCCCGCGGAGCCTCCGTAAGAAGTGAAGTCGGAGGAGCTGGAAGAGGAGAAAGTTCCGGCTTTGACATCGACAGTGGTCCATTTCGAAGCAGAGTGTTCGCTATGCCAGTCAGAAGGCAGCAAGCTAACGCGTTGGATCGGCGCCGACATACCACCTGATTCTTCCAGGGTAACGCCATATCCTTCGTAAATGGATTTGGCATTGTTGAATGCTTTTTGCAGGGCATTCTGGGAAGAAGTGTTCATGATAGCGATGGCCTGTTCCACTTTGTCAGCGGATTCCGAACGCCAGCGGTCGTATGCCGCCTTGACGGGAATCTGCAGCGAAGGGGCGACCATAGGCCATGTAGCACGGCCCGAAGCTGTATCCTGGGCCACCAGGTAGGCGGCGATGTAGGCCTGGCGGGCGTTGGTATAGCTAGCCTGGTTGTCGAGGTAATCCCTGTACAATACTGTTTCGGCAACCTTTGTCTGGTGTTCGCCGGTGTCCGGATCCGTCACATCGATGTTACGGTACAGCACATCATGTGCATCCTGCAATTGTTTTTCTATAGCAGGATTGGCCGGCTGTTTGGGGATGCTTACACCGTCCAGTATCTGGCCATATATCTGCGAGATGGAGTTCGGGGTTTCCGTGTATATAGCAGACATTTTGATGGCTGAATCCACCAGACGGGCAGAGTTGACGGCGGCGTCTTTGCTGCCATTCACATTTCCCGGAGTCCAGGGGTTGGCGAAATCATGGGAGTTGATGGCCAGGCCAGGCTTCATTAAAGAAAGCACTGTGCTTGAGGGCTGCATCAGGGGCTTGCCTCCACTGTCGGTTTTTGTTACCGAATTGAAGATATTGTCGTAAATACCTTGAACTAGCTGGTTAGCTTCTTGCGCTGTCATAATTCTGGAATTTTAGGTTTTAAAAAAAGAACGATCGGTTACCTTAGGGGCCGGCCCGGGCAATAGTACTCAGCGATAAGGTAACAGTAGCTACTTAATAAGTCAGTTCGAGTGGTGGTGGTAGATAGTTTAGAAAGACGAGAAGAAAACCATGGTTTTTGCGAGAGATAGTTTCAAGGTGTCGGCAAGATAGAAAAGTTTTGTAATATAAAAAACAGTTTTTTAACCCTTTTGTGGAGCAAAGAGATCGGAGATATCTTTGGGTGAAGAAGACCTGCCTTTGGAGCTGCGATGCAGGATGCTTATGAGTTTGCTGAATAGCCGGGCCGTAGCAAGCGCATCGCCAAGGGCGGTATGGCGACCTTGTACGGGTACCCCAAAATAGTCAAATGCGTCCTGGGAGGCGGTGAGTTTTCTTTTTAGTCTGCCGGTGAGGTATAAATAATAGAGGATGGTAGAGGTGTCGACGCAGCGGTGCGAGAATCGTTGTTGAAAATCATATCCATTCCGGGTGAGGAAGACGTTTAGGAAATTTATATCGAAAGCGATGTTGTGACCTGCCAGTATGATCTTTTCATCTTTGGGAAAATGGGTGTCCAGGAAATTATTGAGGCGCCGAATGGCAAGTTGGGGGTTTATGGCTTTTTTCCGATGGTCGGCGAGATCGATGCCATTGATGGCAAGCGCTTTTTCGGTGACGTTGAGGATGCCATCGTTGATCAGTATTTCCAGGGAGTCCTTTATTTCCGACTCTTTCCATATGACAAGCGCGAGGGATAGCAAGCTATTGCTTGCCGGGTCAATCCCGCCGGTCTCGGTGTCAATGAAAAGAATTTTGTCAGGTGTCATTTATTTTTTTCTTATTCAAAAAATAAAAAAGGGACATCATCCTTTCGTCTCCATAGAGTGTCCAGTACCGTTTGAACTTTACATGAAAGGTGAACCATAAAATGGCTGGCGCGACCAAGATAATACTTGAGATCTCATGTGATGCCGGCGCGACGTACGGGACGGCGACTTTGAAAAAATAGATATAATACAACGTTGTAAAAAGAAAGATCAGCGAGAGCGAGCGGTAGAGGTTATATTTCGCCAGAAAGAACGGGCCGAGTGTTTTTATGTTTTCCTGGTTGCTGATGACGCTGGAAATTTTGGTGAGAGAACGGTCGTCGTCCGGGTAACGGATGGAAAGACGGAATTCCAATCTGTCCAAACAATTTTGTTTCAGGACCTCGTCGACCTTGAAGTGATGAGGGGGGCTAAACGTGAATATATATTCGACAAGCGTCTTAAATGGTTTGAAGCGTTCTTTCCACTGCCGGTGCATTTTGGTGCCCGGGCGGAATAACCGGTTCTTTATGGCGTTATACCCCCTGATGACCGGCCTGTTCAATCCCTGATCGAACAGTGCCGTTAAAAATTCATATTTCAATCTTGAAAACACTTTTACCGTATGTCCTGTTAAATAGGCTATGATTGTGGCGATGACCAATACGGATCTGGGATAGGTGGTCCAATAGGTTTTTAAAATATTCGATATTGTTCTCAACGCCGAAAAGATCATCGAGGTATTGGTGACATTCGGCGGCACGCCGGCCAGATCGACAAAAAGGCCCGGCGACAGGAGGATCAATAAAAAGATGGCTCCGGGCAGTATCAATCCCAGGATGTCAAAAAGAAAATTTTCCAGTTTGGAAAAGAAATCGTTCATCCGCCGGTAGATTTAATGGTCTCAGGAAAGAAAAGTACATATTCTAAAAATAAGAGGGCGGGTTGTACTTCTTAACTTTTGCACATTTTTTTCAGACGGCAGGTTTTATTCGGTGCGAAGTCCTTTCGGACGGCAGATATTATTCAGTGCGAAGGCTGTCGGCGGGATTGCTTACCGCGCTGCGTATGCTTTGATAGCTGACGGTCAATATGGCCATACCGATGATCGAAAGGCCCGCCAGCGCGAACATCCATCCTTCGAGTTCGATGCGGTAGACAAAGGACCGTAGCCATTGGTGGAGGGCCAGCCAGGCCAGGGGAAAGGCAATGGCGATGGCGATGACCACGAGTTTCAGGAAGTTGGCCGACAACAGCGTGACGATGTCGGATACGGATGCGCCGATGACTTTGCGGATGCCTATCTCCCTGGTGCAGCGGGTTGCGGTGAAAGCTGCCAGCCCAAAGAGTCCCAGACAGGAGATGAGGATGGCCAGACCGGCAAAATACCGGGACAGGAGGGCTACGCGTTGTTCTGAGACATAGAGGGCCTTGTAGTCTTCATCCAGGAAGTTGTATTCGAAAGGAAGACCGGGATTGTATTTTTTATACAATAACTCCAGTTGTGCCAGTGTTGCCTTTTCCTTTCCAGCCTGTATCTTGACGAGCAGATTGGCAGTATTGCGCCGGAAGCTAAGAAAAAAGGGGCCGATCCTGTTGTATAGGGATTCATAATGAAAGTCTTTGACGATGCCAATGATCTGTTGTTTGCGGCCCCAGAGACTGACGGTCTTGCCAATGGGGTCTTTCAGGTGCATGGCAGCGATAGCGCTTTCGTTGAAGATGACGCCGTTGCTGTCGGCCCCGAAGCGCCGGGAGAAGGGGTGTCCTTCTTTTAGCTGTAATCCCATCGTCTCCATAAAATCATAGTCCGCATACAGGCCGCTGAATTCTATTCTTTCTGTCTTTCCGGGCCAGTCGATACCGCCGCCGCCGCTGTGATTGCCGAACATGTCTCCCTCCATGTCAGAGGCGTTGATCACGCCGGGTATGGTTCTGGCTTCCGACAGAAAAGTCTGTTCGTCCTGTTCCAGCCGGCCTTCGTTGGAGAATCGAACGATGTCATTTTTATTGTAGCCGAGATCTTTGGTTTGGATAAGCGAAATTTGTTTGTAGACAACTATTACCGAGACAATCAGCAAGGTAGAAATGGTAAATTGAAATACGACGAGGGCTTTGCGCAGGCCTGATTCGCCGGCGGAGGCATTGAGTCTGCCTTTTAAAACGGCGATGGGTTTGAATCCCGAGAGATACAGTGCGGGATAACTGCCGGAGAGGAGGCCGGTAACGAGTGTTATAGCCGTTAAAATGAAAATAAGGCTTGCATCGGGGTGGATGATCAGGGCTTTTCCCGTGAGCGTTCTGAATGCCGGAAGAAGAAGCCCGACCAGTACAATGGCCAGGGCCAGTGACAAGAGGGTCATGAGCATGGATTCGCTGAGGTATTGTCCGATGAGGCTGGATCTTGTAGCGCCCATTACTTTTTTGATGCCGACTTCTTTCATCCGGGCCGATGCCTTTGCCGTCGACAGGTTCATAAAATTGACACAGGCGATGACGAGTATGAAAAGGGCGATGACGGAAAAAAGTTTCACGTATTCAATTCTGCCGCCGGCGGGTGCTCCGTTGACATAACGGCTGTACAGGTATCTGTCGGAATAGCGTTGTGCAAGCAGGGTGCCTGCCCATTTTTGGCCATCGGAACCGGCGGGGAACTGCGTCTTGACAAAATCTTTTATTTTATTGTTGAAAGCGGCCAGGTCCGTACCTTTTTTCAGGAGAACATAGGTGGCCGGGTTGCTGCTATTCCAGTTGATATTGTTTTTATTGTTATCGGCGTATACTGCGTGCGGGAACAGGAGGTCAAACTGGAGGGATGAATGGGCGGGGGGTGTTTCAAAAATGCCGGAAATGGTATAGAGTCCGTTGACCGTCCCTGTCTGACCGGGACCGCGGTCCCAGGTGATGGTCTTGCCGATGAGGTCTTGTGTGGTGTGGAATAGCTTGAGGGCCAGCTGGTCGGATAACAGGACGTTCGTTCTACCCGCAAGTACCTGGCCTTTTTTGCCTTGTAGCAGGCGGAAGGAGAACAGGTCGAAGAAGTTGGGGGTTACGTATAATTCTTTTGCCTTCAGGCTTTGAATTTTTGTGTTTGGGTTTTGATCTTTTCCTTTCGGGCTTTGATCGCCATTGGAAATGATGCCCATGGGGTTGCCGTCCGGGTCCGGAGTCTTTACGATGGCGGCATCCAATACTTCCGGCATCCGTTGTTTGAGGGCATCGGCCAGCAGATCGGGCGTATTTTCGATGGTCATGAGGCTGCCATTATCCAGGGAAACATTTTGCATCACCTGGTAAAGCTGGCTGTCCTGCTGATGAAATTTGTCTATCTGCATTTCATCGTTGACCCATAAACCGATGAGGAAGGCGCAGGCGATGCCGCTGGCGAGCCCTATCCAATTCAGGAGGGTGAACTGCCGGTCTTTCCAGAAGTGGCGCCAGGCAATGGTGAGATAGTTCTTTAGCATTGCTGAGATTTGGGGATGTCCCTGCCAAGCGGGTGCCAGCTTTGTATGTTTTTGTTAGTCAGGTGGTTGCGGTGGGTCTTGGGTCTGTGGCTGTACGGTTTTGATACGATAGGTGTTCTGTTTTTGTTTTTTGCGAGTCTCCGATTTAGGAGGGTGTGTGGCAGTGCGAGAATAGCAAAAACCGGGTTTTCGGGGGAAGTGCCGGATTGTAATTTTGTTGCATAACAATATGTATGGAAAAGCAACAAGAGAGCAATTCTATCGTCACAAGGCTGCAACAAAAGGATTGGGTAAAGACGGCTGCTGTCTTACATGAAAAGGGATATGCTGTCGTGCCTGATGTGCTGACGAACGAGGAGTGCAGGGGGCTGATCGATAATTATGATGCCGTGGGGCGGTATCGCAAGACGATCAATATGGAGAGGTATCGTTTTGGCAAGGGTGAATACAAGTATTTTCAGTATCCTCTGCCTCCTCTTATCACGGCTATCAGGGAAACGGTTTATCCCTATCTGGCGCCTGTGGCCAATCTATGGATGGAGGAGTTGGGGATCGATACGAGATTCCCTTTTGACCATGAAGCGCTGAAACAGCGATGCCGCGAAAAAGGTCAGGAGAAGCCAACAGTGCTTATTCTTAAATATGGGGTGGGAGGATTCAATACCTTACACCAGGACCTTTATGGGGCCATTTATTTCCCGATGCAACTGGTGCTTTTTTTAAATGAGCCGGGTGAGGACTATACGGGTGGAGAGTTTGTGCTGACGGAGCAGATGCCGCGGGCGCAGTCCAAGGCGAATGTGGTGCAGCCGCGGCGGGGAGACATGTTGCTGTTCACCACGAATTTCCGGCCGGAGAAAGGAAGCCGGGGGTGGTACCGGGTGAATATGAAACATGGGGTCAGTCCGGTGACCAGCGGGGAGCGGCATACGCTGGGCATCATTTTTCATGACGCGGAGAGCTGAGGGGCAGCGGCTATTCGGAGCGGAGGCTTTTTACCGGATTGGCGATCGCGGCCCGGACGGACTGGTAGCTGACTGTTGCAACAGCGATCACCATCGCGAGAATGCCGGACAGCGCAAAGACGCCCCAACCCATGTTTGTACGATAGCCGTATCCATCCAGCCATTTGTCCATGACATACCAGGCGACTGGGGCCGCGATAATAAATGCGATGCTTACCAGCCAGACAAAGTCTTTGGCGAGTAATGTGGTGATGCTGGTGACGCTGGCCCCCAGCACTTTGCGGACGCCTATTTCGCGGATACGGTTTTCGGCCATATATGCGGCCAGTGCAAAAAGGCCCAGACAGGAGATCAGGATGGTGAGACCGGCAAAAAGAGCGGACAATTCTCCCACCTGTTGTTCTTCTTTGAATTTCTGTGCATAGCTGTCGTCGGTGAAGACGTATTCAAAGGGATAACGCGGATTGTATTGTTTAAAGATCTTTTCGGCCTTTTCCAGATTGGCGGAAATGGAGTTAGCTGGATTCAATTTGAAATGGATCACCTGGCAGAAGTACTTTGGGCCGGATATGATCATCGGATCAATGTGCTCGGCAAATGGGGACTCGAGGATAAAATCTTTTATCACGCCGACAACATGCCATTTTTCCATGTCGGCACCGTCGCCGCGCCGGATATTCGCGCCAACCGGGTTTTTCAATCGCATGGCTTTTACTGCTGCTTCGTTGAGCAATACGGCAGTGCTGTCAGTCGGGTATTTATAGATGTCAACGTCGCGCCCGGCGATGAGCTTTGCTCCCATCGTGTTTACAAAACCCGCATCTTCGGCGAAACTGATAAAGTCAGTTTTTTTATCTGCCTCTGTGCTTCCATCCCATTCATATCCCCAGCCATCACTCCAGTGTTGGGTGATAGGCCCGGAGGTCTTGGTAACGGCGATAGCTGCGCCGCTGCGAAGGAGGGCATCTTTGATCGACGGATAGTGTTTGGTAGCATCGCCTTGCGTGAAGGTATAGACGAGATTGTGGCGGTCATAACCGGCATCTCTGTCCTGGCCGTATTGGATCTGTTTTTGAATGATGAGGGTACAGATGATGAGAATGATGGCAAAAGAGAATTGTAATACTACCAGCACTTTACGGGTGGATACGAGGGCGTCGGCTTTTTTGAATGTACCCTTCAGCACCTTCACGGGTTGAAAAGAGGACAAATAAAAGGCAGGATAACTGCCGGCAAGCAGTCCGGTAAACAGTATGAAACCTACCGAAAAAACCCATAATAACGGATTCCCATAATCGATGTGCAGTTGTTTGCCAACGAGGAGATTAAAGCCATCGAGACTACCGATGGCGAGAGCCAGGGCCAGGATAAAAGCCAGAGCGGCGATGAGGATGCTTTCCCCTATGAATTGCGCGACGAGGAATCCCTTAAAGGCGCCGACCACTTTACGAACGCCTACTTCGCGGGCGCGTTTTTCGCTGCGCGCGGTGCTGAGATTCATAAAATTGATACAGGCAATGAGGAGGATGAACCCGGCGATAACGCCAAAAAGACGAACGGTCTTGATCCTTCCGCCCACGAGAACGCCATTCTCGGAGGTGGCATAGAGGTGGTTACGGGACATCGGCTGCGTGAATACTTCGGTGGTTTCCGTATGCCCGGAATGGTCGATCGTGATATTCTTTACCTGTCTGTCGAATGCTGTCTGGGTAACGCCGGGTTTCAGCAGGACATAGGTATAAATAGAATTGTTGCCCCAATATTTATCATCCCAGCCGAGATGAGTCATAAAGGACCAGGGCAACAGGTATTCAAAAGTGAAAGAGGTGTTTGCCGGAAGGTCTTTGAGGATGGCTGTGACGGTGAAGTCGGCGGTGCTGTCTATGCGGACCGTTTTGCCCATGGCTTCCTCTTTCCCGAAGAGCCGTTTTGCCATCCCCTCGGTGAGGGCAATCCCTTTGGGGCTATTGAGGGCCGAGGGGTCGCCTTTGAGCATCGAGAGCTGGAACATGTTAAGGAAGCCGCTGTCGACGAAAGCGCCGCGGCTGTTGATATGGGTTTCGCCGACACTGGCAAGGAAGGTGATGTTGCTGAACCGGACCGCGTCTTCCACGGCCGGATAGTCTTTTTTAAGCGTGGTGGCCAGGGGTTTGGGGGTATTGCTCCAGGCCCAGAGTTTACCCTCAAATTTATCACGGTTGTACATGAAATAAATACGATCGGTCTTGGGGTAGATGCGGTCGTAGGAAAGCTCATTCTGTATCCATAGCAGGATAAGGAGGGCGCTGGCCATGCCGATGGCGAGGCCGGCGATATTTATGATGGAGAACCCTTTGTTCCGCAGGAGGTTGCGGACAGCAATTTTCAGGTAGTTTTTGAGCATGGATATTGGCGTGCCAATAGGGTGCCAGAATTATATTCTATTGTAGGTCAGGTCGTTGAGCCGGGCGGGGCTTATTGAAGTGTTCGGGTTCGAACATTGGGTGTACGGGTATGGGGGCCGGCGGCGTGGGGGACGGCAGGCGTGGGGGCGGCGGCGGTCGGGGCCGGGGTGCAGGTTTAGTCGGTGCGGAGGACCCGGACGGGGTTGGTGAGGGCGGCCTGGACGGCCTGAACACCTACGGTGCCGGCGGCGATGATAACGGAAAGCAGGCCGGTGAGGGCAAATATCCACCAGGAAAGGTTGATATGATAGGGGATGTCTGCCAGCCATTGGCTCATGCACCACCAGGCGATGGGAGAAGCAATGATAAAGGCAATGAAAACGAGGACGAGGAAATCTTTGGATAACAGAGTGATGAGTCGCATAATGGAAGCGCCGAGGACCTTCCGTACCCCTACTTCGCGAAGACGGGATTCGGCCATATAGGCGGAAAGACCGAACAGGCCCAGACAGGAGATGAAGATGGCCATCCCTGCGAAGAGGGCCGCGAGAGTCCCGAAATGCTGTTCACTTGTCAGTTTCCAGGTATCGTATTTCTCAACAAAGAAATACTCAAAAGGATAGTTGGGGTTATAGCGTTTGAAAATGGCTGTTAGTTTGGAAATGTTTGCGGCGGTGCTGTGCTGCGGATTCAATTTAAAAGTAATGGTTCCGAACCAACTGGGTCCCTGGATGGCGACGGGCAGGATACGGTTGAACAAAGAGCCCGTAACAAAATCTTTAATGACACCCACAACATGCCAGTTGCCGGACCTGTTCCGAAGGACCTGGCCTACGGGGTCGGAGATACCCATTTGTCGAACGGCTGTCTCCGTCAGCAGGATCGCGCCCGAGTCGGTGGGGTATTTTTCGACGTCAATGTCGCGGCCGGCGATGAGATGCAGGCCCATCGTCTTCACAAAATTGCGATCAGTATGATATTCGACGAACTGCACGTATTGGCCTTCTCCCTTGCCTGCCCATTCATAGCTGTCGTCGGTGGCCCATATTTCAGTTATCGGGGAGCTACTACGGGTAATATCCGTCACCGTCCCGGTGTTCAGCAGATCCTTCCGGATGTGGTCATAGTTCTTTAGCATGTCTCCTTTGATGTATACAAAGGCCAGATGATCCTTATCGTACCCTGAGTTCCTGTTGATGGCATAGGCAAATTCCCGGTAGATGACAATGGTGCAAATGATGAATGTGATAGCAAAGGTGAACTGAAAGACTACCAGTATACGTCTTGGCGTAACCAGCGCGTGTATGGTCTTAAAATGACCACGGAGTATATTTATCGGCCGGAAAGCGGAAAGATAAAAAGCGGGATAACTGCCAGCCAGAAGACCGGTAAAAATGATGAACCCGGCACCTGACAGCCAGAATAGGGAGCTGTCATAAGGGATCACGAGTCTAACCATTATCAGCTGATTGAACCAGGGGAGGGCGATGACCACGATGATAAATCCGAGAACACCGGCCAGGCAGGCGATGAGCAGCGATTCCCCCAAAAATCTTCCTATCAGCGATCCCCTACCCGCCCCTACTACCTTACGGATCCCCACTTCACGGGCCCGCCGGATGCTGCGTGCCGTGCTAAGGTTCATATAATTGATACAGGCTATAAGCAGGATAAACCCGGCGATGACGGCAAGCAAGCGGACGAAATTGATCTCACCGCCTGTAGCCTCCCCGTTCACAAAGTTGGAATACAAATTCCACTTCCGCATGGGATGGAGGAACAGTTCGGCTTTTGTCTCCGGCGCATGATTGCGGATAAGCATTCTCAAGCTGACGTTTGCCACAGTCTCTGTGATACCCGGTCGCAAAAGGACATAGGTGACGATGGTGCTATTCCCCCAATCCGAGGTCTCCCAATGCACTTCCCGTGTATAGGACCACGGGATGAGGTATTCGAAATTGAACCGGGTATTGGGGGGGAGGTCTTTCAGGACGCCGGTGACTTCAAAACCTGCCATGCTATCGACGTTGATGATCTGCCCTAGCGGATCGACATTCCCAAAAAGTTTTTTTGCGAGGGTCTCCGTGATGACGACGGAATGAGGTTTGCTGAGCGCGGTGGCGGCATTACCCTGTAATAGCGGGAAGGAGAAGAGCCGGAAGAACCCGGAGTCGGTGAGAAGTCCCTGGGTAGCCAGGTGTTTGTTGCCGGTGGAAAAAATAAATGCGCCTACCCAATTGGTCCGGACGACTTCTTCGACCTCGCGCCGGTAATTGGCTTGTATGACGGGCGCCATGACCATCGGCGTTTTGTTATTGCAGTCTATCTGTCCGTCATAGACGGCGCGGCTGTATACCTGGTAGACGCGGTCGCGGTGTTTATGAAACTGGTCGGAGGTGAGTTCGTTGTGTATCCATAACAACAGCACGATGGCGCTGGCCAGGCCAATGGCGAGACCGGAGATATTGATGGCGGAAAAACCTCTGTTGCGGAGCAGGCTGCGCCAGGCTATTTTAAAGTAGTTCTCGAGAAGGTCGATGTGGTGGATGAGGCGCGAGCGCAGGGGGCGGCGGGGGGCCGGGGCGGTGGGGTTTAGCTGGGCGCTGGTTGCCTGGGCGGGTTCGGGGGCGGCGGGCTGACTTAAGTTTTTGAGGGTCATCCGGGTGAGGTGTTGGCTGAAGGCCTCCTCGGCGCCGGCGTCATTTTTTTCGGGTTGGGATCGCCAGAGATCGGTAAGCAGGTTGAGCCCGTAGGTCATTTCGGGGTGTGACTGCTGCCATTCTTCCAACTCCTTTTTTTCCTCCTCCGTGGCTTCACCGGCAAGTTTGCGGGCCATCAGGTACCATATACGATCCTTTTCTTTCATATCGGCGGAGTCGGCTTTAATTAAGCGGTAAGATAGGAAAAAAATTCGTCCTGGGGTTTGGGCCCGGAGGCCAGGGGGAGGGAGGAGAGGTCCAGTTGGAGCTGGATATTGAACGCGGAGCTATCGCTTTGGATGTTGAGGTCGTATTGGCGGGGATAGAGGAGGTCTAGTCTCCGTTGTACATTTTTCAGACCGATGCCGCTGTAATGAATGACTTCGCCGAGGGCGTTCGGGGCGATGCTGTTGGCAACTGAAAAATGCAACTGATGGTGATCGAGGTCCAGCCGTATGCTTATCCAGTTGGGTGTGGCGGGTTCTTTGGAGACGTGTTTAAAGGCGTTTTCGACAAAGGTCATGAGAATGAAGGGGGCAATGCCGAGGTGATCGGGGGATGGCGCGGGGCGAGAGGGCGCCGGCGCATTTATCTGAAGGGACATCGTGACATTTTCGTTGTGGCGGAGCCTTTCCAATTCGATGGAATTTTTCAGATAGCTGATCTCTTTGCTGAGGGGTATCTGTTGATCGTTGCATTCGTATAACTGGTAACGCAGCAGTTGAGAAAATCGCGCCAATGAGTCAGCCGCTACAGCGGGCTTTTTATGAATGAGGAAAAATATGGAGTTGATGGTATTAAATAGAAAATGGGGGTTGAATTGTTGCCGGAGAAAGCTTAGCTCGGCCTCCAACTTTTCTTTCTCCAGTATTTGTTGTCGCCTTTTTGTCTGGATCGAGGCTTTTGTCAGTTTGATGGCGGTGGTAAGCGTTAAACTTGCGAAAACCGCCGGTACGGCGTTGCCAAAAAAGTAATAGGAGCAGAGTCCGGGGCCGTACACCCGGTAGACGGTGCTGTGTGCGAAAAAAGCCGTTATATAATATCCTGAAACGATGCATAGGGAAGCACCCGCCAGGGTAATACCCAATCCGAAGATGTACGAAGTGAATTTTCCTTTTTCGAGGTATTTAGGAATGAGAAAGTATAGGTTGAGATAAACAGCGCATAATTCAATGGGTATGTAGAAGGTTAATTTGAGCATCAATGGCGAGAGCAGCAACGCAAAGTAAGCCACCCAAAAAGGGATATGATAGAGTCGATATTTGAATAGTATGTTGGCGGACACAGGAATAGATGTAGTAGCCCAAATTACGCCGATTTTTCTTGTTGGGGTAGCTAAGTTTTTCGAAAGGATGGTATTTATTGACCAGTTGCAGCCATGAATATATGAAAGGCAGTTATCCGGTGTTTTCGCGGGATAATAGCGGTTTAGCAAGTTATTGCGACCGGTGAGCAAGCTCGTTTTTTTTATTTTCAGAAGGCCTGTTCCTTTGGCGACATGAAAAGTTTATTTCTTTCCTGTTGCTTTTTTTCCCTGTTGTGCGAGACCCGCGCCCAGGTGTCCGGCAGACTTACTACGGCCGGCGGCCAGCCCATTCCTTTTGCCAATGTGCTGTTGCTGAAGGGGGCGGATAGCTCTCTGGCAAAAACCGCGTTAACGGATGAAACCGGTGTTTATCGGCTCGAGCGTATCGGGCCGGGCAACTATTTTCTTCGACTGAGCAGTGTGGGTTATCAATCCTGGAGCTCGCCGGTATTTGAACTGACAGCCCTCCGACCGGATAGGGATCTTGGTGTTAGCGTTTTGCAGGCAGATACGGCCCAACTGGGAGCAGTTGTCGTCCGGGCGGCAAAACCTTTGTTCCAGCAGCAGGTGAACGGCACGGTAGTGAATGTCGAGAACAGTATCCTGACAAAAGGCAGTTCTGCGTTGGAAGTTCTGGAAAGAAGCCCCGGCGTGATCATCGACCGACGGTACAACGCGATCGCTCTCAACGGGAAAAGCGGCGTGTTGGTGATGCTGAACGGGAAGTTGCTGCGGCTGTCGATGGATCAGGTAGTGGCTTTACTGAACAGCATGCCCGCGGACAATATCGAGAAGATCGAGTTATTGACGAGTCCGCCGGCCAATTATGATGCCGACGGAAATGCGGGCATGATCAATATCGTGCTAAAAAAGAACAGGAAACAAGGTACGAATGGTTCGTTCACTGCGTCCGGCGGATATGGGTATAGAGAAAAAGCGTCGGTCAGTCTGAACCTATCGCATAATACCCGCAACATCACGTTGTATAGCGCTTACGCCTTTTCTCATGACCGGTCGGCCGTGGACTGGCATGCAAAGGGGACGGATACTCTTCCTCTACTGGGTGGGCGGGACAGCGGTGATTTTTTGAGTGTTATTAACCCCATTTCCAATTCACATAATGCTTCCGCAGGGTTTGACTGGCAGGTAAATCCGCGTACTACCGTCGGCGGTAGTATCTACTACAACGATAGCAGGGAGGCTGTCAATACGCGTAACCGGGGATCTTATAATATCCTCCCGGACTCGCTGCTTTCCCTCGACGCTACTATAAATGGGGTAAATCACTGGAATAACCTGATGGCTTCGATATATATAGAAAAAAAGATCAGAGAGGGTGGCAAGATCAATTTTGATCTGGATCTCCTGCACTACAGGAATAGCAACCCTACCGATGCGGTAAGCTCTTTTGTAAATGCTAAAGGCAATCCCGTGGAAGGGAATGACACGCTTTTTTCTCCGTTGCAAAAAGGTCTTTCCAATACCAGGATAGATGTGGGAGTGGGTAAGATCGACTATGTCCGGCGGCTGAGTTCGCGCCTGCGACTGGAGACCGGCATCAAAGGCACATATACGAGGACTTCAAGTTTATCCAGGATAGAAAGTTTGCTGAATGGCGCCTGGGTGAGCCGGGAGGGAGAATCCAATAATATGCTGATGAAGGAAGGGATCGGTGCGGCCTATGTCTCTTTCAATGCGGAGCTTAGTCCTTCTGCAAACCTGGCGGTAGGCGCCCGTTATGAGTATTCGAATACCCGGATGGACAATCCGGAGAAAGGGCAGCTTATTACAGAACGCAGGCTGGGGAAATTGTTCCCTTCCGTATTCTTTTCGCAAAAAATGGGAGAGCGATCCGAATTACAGTTGTCCTATACCACCCGCATCAGCCGGCCAGCATATAATGATCTTGCGTCGTATGTGATCTATACCGGTCCCACTTCAATAGAAACGGGCAATCCTCTACTGAAACCAACGATCACCAATACCCTCAAACTGGGGTATGTATTCAAGGGCTATTCTTTTTCCGTCGCGCTAAGTCGCGACGATCATCCTATCGTTCGCTATCAGCTGACCTCGAGTTCCGACGGTGTGTTGCTGGAGGTGTCACCGCAAAATCTTGTGTTTGAGAACAGCCTACTCTTCCAGGCCAGTTTGCCGGTGAAGGTAACCGACTGGTGGACGATGAATTGGAGTCTTACCAGCGGATGGAGCAGGTACAGGGAAGAATTTACGCCAGTGCCGGTATCGCATACCTGGCTGGGATATTCCGGCAACTTCTCCCAGACATTCCGGCTGCCGCGCAATTTTTCGATGGAAGTATCGGGATCGTATAATTCCAGACTTTACGAGGGGTCGAAAAAAGTGGATGCTTTTGGAGCGTTGAATGCGGGGATAAAAAAAGAATTGAAGAACAACGGAGGGACATTGCAGTTCTATATGACGGATATACTCCGGACGATGATCTTTGTGAGTTATTATGGAGCGTTGACGAAGGAGGCATTCGCCGTAAAAAGCCGGGTTCCTTTCCGGCCGGAATCGGCAAGATCGCAGGTGTTCAGACTTACCTATTCCCGGGCTTTTGGAGGCGGGGGTCAGGGGAAAGGCAGGGCTGGGTCGCAGGAGGAGCGGGACAGGGTGAGGCAATGAGGGGGCGGGGGCCCGGGGTGGAGGGACCGGGTGAGGGTGAGGGTGAGGGTGCTGCGCGGGTGCGGGAATGCGGAGCTGGGTGCGGGATTCGGGTCAGGGGCGGACGAGGCAGGGCTGTCCCGGCAGGTCAGCCTGCCGGGGTCTCGAGCAATTCTTTTATCTGGGCGAGGATGGGGGTCCAGCCTCCTCCGGCGATGGTATCCTGGTAGCGTTGGGCGCCTTCGGCGACGGTGCTGTAGTCGCCCTGGGAAACGGTGAGTTGGGTGTGGCCATTCTCTTCGGCAAGATCGCAGGTAACGGTGAGGTAGTTCCCGGGGAGGTCGGGAACGGCAGGGTTGTTAGGGTCGATAGTTGTATAGGTGAGGTGTCTGACGGGATCGATCTTTATGATCTCACCTTTGACGGCAACCATTTCAATTCCATTAAAATTTCCTTTCCAGATGAGAGGGCTGCCGGGTTTCCAGTCGGAGAGGGCTTCACAACCAAACATATATTTTTTGGTCATTTCGGGATTGGTGAGGGCGTCCCAGACTTTGGCGGCGGGGGCCTGGATGGTGATCGTGTTGGTGACTGTAAGAGGCTGGCTCATAATATTGTCATGTTTTTATAGGGCGAAGCTACGCAGGCTGATGGGGGAGGGATTGCATTTTACGGATTTTTTCTAATGGAATCGGGAGTGATGCCAAAGCGTTTCTTAAAAACATTGTTGAAATGCTGGGGGGTGGAATAGCCCAATTCAAAGGATATCTCGGCAGCGGTCTTTTGAGTATCCTTTAAATATTGCTGTGCAAGGAGCAGCCGCTGTTCGGTGAGATAGCCAAAGACGGTGGTACTGAACATCTCTTTGAAGCCGCGTTTCAACTTGTATTCATTGAGACCTACAGAGCGGGATATCTGGGTAAGGCTTGGCGGATCGCTGATCCGCTGATTAATGAGATCACGAACGGCGATGATCTTTTCCTTGTCCGCGGGTGTCCGGACAAATTCCTGTTTTTTGTTGAGGGCAAGCATACAGGATTCAGCGCAAAGAACGAGAAGTTCGATACTTTTGGATAGGAGGAATAATCGTTGAAGATCGCCACTATAGTGGTGATTGAGGATCTGATAGACGACCTGCTGTATGGGCGGGTCGACAGCGCCCCATTGGTCGGAGAGCAGGACAGGCTTGCCGCTGGCGATATGGTCGCCGAAATTTTTCAGGAGGTCGTTGGCATTCTGAGTGAAGCCGAGGAATGTGTCCCGCGGGAACTGAACGCCGAATGTTTCGAGCTGGAGAGTGCGGTTCTCCACCGTCATGTCGAAGTCTTTCGAGTACATGATGTTATGATGGCCGCCAATGAGATGAAAGTCGGTGTCCAGTTGGTTATAGTGGAAGCTGTAGTTGCCCTTCAGGCCAATATGAAGACGAACGACGTCGGTGTTGGGGCTGCTGGCGTTGAAAGAAGTAAGTTCGTTGAATCTGGAGACGGCGTGACCCATCCGGATGCCGTCGAACTCCCAGGTGATCGAGTCACGGGTGCCGGCATCGTTAGCGAGGTGGTGGCGTTGTTCCATATCCTAAAGATACGGAATGGCGGGCAGGGCGAAGATTGCGACTGTAGTAGACGTCGGCGGGGACGTGGTGGCTGGCGTAGACCTTTTCGAGGATATGATATAATGCGGGGTCGTAGGCGAGGAGATCGTCGGGCGTCTGGATACGGGTGTCGCCGTCATAGAATTCTATATTAGACCAGAACCACCATTGGGTGCCTTCGGCCCAGTATTCGGCTACCGTATTGATCGCATACTGACCTTTGTATAATCCTTTAGCCCTGGCAGCTTCGTAAGCGACGCCAATTTCCGAATAAAGCGCTGTGTCGGCATGACGGATAGCGTTCATGATGTTGTGGCTGAATTCGTGTACAAGGATATTTTCGCCGTAGTAGCGGGTGCCTGGGTAACCGAGCAGGTTTTCTTCTGCACAGGAGGTGATGGTGCCGCCCATGCCGCGGGCGCGGTGATTCCAGTATTCGCGGTCTGTCATAGAGGCGATACCGCCGGGTTTATCATAGTTCTCTCTTTCACCTGGTGTGAGGCGGCGGTCGTCACGGGCGGGTTTTTTCCAGTCGTGGCGTTCGGGGAGATCGGTCTCCATTTCTGTCTGGGCCATAACGAGGACGCGGGCTTTCTGCCTGATGAGGGTTTCGCGGACGTCAAGGCGTTTGAGAAGCATGTAATTCACGATGTCACGGGCCATGAGGAGGGCGTCGTCGGGTACTTTTGCCGAGGAGACGATGGGGATGCCCCAGGCGTCGGTATATTTTTTATAAAATGTGTCGAGTGAGAGGGTGGCGGGGGGAGAAGTGATCATGGTGTGGGAGTACGAGGAGGGTTGCGGCGCGGTGGCCGGCTGCCCATTGGCGGGCTGCGCGTTGGCGGCGGCGGGCCGGGGTGCGGAGGCGACGGTGTGGCGGGCGCAGGAGGCTAGCAGGCCTGCGGATAAGACAACAATAGATAGATGGCGGAGTTGCATGCCTCAATTTCTATCATTTGGTTGGCATGGGGGAGGCAAATTTTAACGAGTTGCAGACGAATTTTAGCCGGCTAGTGGGGCGGCGGGACGGGCGCGCGCGCGGTTAGTGGGCCAGGGGGCCATTGCTGACTTTTACCCCGTCTTTCCAGACTGCCGAGATGGTGCGGGTATTGAGGATATCGGCTAAAGGATCCTTGTCAAGGATGATGAGGTCGGCTTTTTTACCTGTCTGAAGCGTGCCCTGGGTGTTGTCAATTTTCAGGAGCCTGGCTCCACCAGCCGTCGCCACGGTGATGGCCTCCAGCGGGGTGAGGCCGGCCTTCACCATCAATTCCATCTCCATATGTTCTGAGAAGCCCTGGGAGCGGATGGGGCTTGCGCCGGCATCGGTGCCGAGGGCAACGGGAATACCTGCCCGATAGAGTTTCTGAAGATTTTTCAAGGCGACGTCGAGGGCTGTTTTTTCCTGGAGCGTGACAGGGCTCTTGCTGATCTTGTCTTTGTAGGCGGCGCTGGTGATCATTTCATACACGCCGGGTTCCAAAGAATTGCGGAAGAAGGGGTCGTTCAGCCAATCGGGATCGTCTGCATATATATAGGCGAACTCATCCAGGGAGAGGGTAGGAATATAACTGACGTTCTTCTTTTTCATATCTGCCAGCAGGTTGTCGTCTATTTCAGCGTCGCGGATGCTGTGAGCCATGATGTCGACGCCGGCCTCGACGAGTTTGTAAGCATCTGCGAGGTGATAGAGATGAGAGGCGACGCGGATATTGTGTTTGTGCGCCTCCCTGATGATAGCCGTATATATCTCGGGCTTCATGATCTGATCTTTCCTGAACTGTCCATAAAAATCGTCTACCCACATTTTGATGACGTCCGGGCGAAAGGCAGCCAATTCCTGTACCTGGCGAACGGCTTCTTCGGGTGTCTCAGGACGATAGATATGAGTCATGCCCATTCCCTCGGGGGGCATGGCGCCTTTTACGCCAAAACCATAGATAGCGGAATACATCGTGGCTCCGGGTATGAGCCCATTCCGGGAAGAGTCGCGGAGCGCCAGACCGAGTGGTTGTTCGGTGCCCATGGAAAGGATAGCGGCGATGCCGTAGTCCTGAAACCGGGCCAGTTGGCGGCGAACATTTTCCGAAGTATAGTTCTCGCTGCTGGTGGTGGTTCCTTTCAGATTGCCGACATGGCTGTGGCAGTCGATGATCTCCGGCATGATAAATTTGCCGCTGCAGTCGATCTGGATGGCATCGGAGGCGGGTTTGATCTTGCCGCGGGTGATATTGGCGATCTTACCATTGCGGATAACAATGGCGGTGTGGGGTTGGGGGGCGCCTCCTGTCCCATCAATGATGGTGGCGTTGAGGAAAATGGTTTCGTGCTGCTGGGCAATGGTGCTGGAGGTAGCGGCGGTGGCGGCTACAGCCAGGAGTATGGAGGTAAGGGTTGATCTCATAGAATTAAAATTGCGTCTAAGATATGGCTTTATGCAATAAGAATGCCGCGGGTTTTTTCGCGTTAGGGCCTGTTGGCATAGGCCCTGGTCGCTGTATAGGCTAGTGCGCCGCGGTGGCGGCGGGGGCGGGGCTCATGGCGGTGGCGATACCAATGCGGGTCCAGCCGTTGATATTAATGATCGCCAGGATGATCTGGGCAAGATATTCCTCATCGAAAAGCCGGGCGGCCTGCTGGTAGGTGTCATCAGCAACGTGATTGTTGATGAGGGTCACTTCTTCTGTGAGGGCAAGAATGGCTCTTTCTTCGGGAGTGAAGAAGGGGGTATCGCGCCAGGCGTTCAAAGCGTAGATACGTTGTTCGGTCTCGCCGGCCTTGCGGGCGTCACGGGTATGCATGTCGATGCAGTAGGCGCATCTATTCACCTGCGAAGCTCTTATCTTGATGAGATATTTCTGCGTCTGGGTGAGACGGGTGGATTCGACATATTGATCCATTGCGACCATTGCGCGATAGGCGGCGGGAGCGGCCTGATTGATCTTGATCCTTGTGCTCATAACTTTTTTTTTATTGATGGATCAAAGTTCGGTTGTCCCCGGGGGGGAAAAAATAATCCTGATTAAGAAATTGGGAGCGCGGCTGGGCCGGGCATTGGGGAGCGGGGGGTTAGTGCAGGTGAGGGGAGCTGCGGGTGGGGTGCTACCGGGATGGGGGGAACGTTTTCGCACGCGGGCTGACGGGGCGGCTTTTGATCTTGCTGACGAATTCGGGAGTGAGACCGAGGAAGGAGGCGACCATATATTGGGGAACGCGCTGGATGAAGGCGGGGAAGGCTTCGTTGAAGTGGTGGTAAAGTTCTTCGCCGGAGAAGGTGTAGAGGAAGAGGAGTCTTTGCTGGGAGGCGGCAAAGGCACGCTGGGCGATGAGCCGGAAATAGCGATCCAGACGGGGGATACGGTCACATATGCCGGCTGTAACGTGATGGTCGAGGATTGCAATTTCGGAAGCCTCGATGGCCTGGATATTAAATCGGGAGGGTTGCTGCCAGTCAAGGCTCTGATAGTCGGTGATCCACCAGTTCTCGATGGCAAACTGGATGATCTGTTCGACGCCGTTGTCCTGGATGAAGTACATCCGGAAACAGCCTTTTAGCACAAAATAGTTGGCTGTGCAGACCTGCTGTTCTTTTAAAAGGAATTCTTTTTTCCGGACATTTTTGTGACGGAGGATGCCGGTGAACGCGGTCTCCTCTTCCGTGCTGAGCGAAACAAATTTCCTGATATGGGCGAGAAGCGGGTCGTACATATGGCTATAAGAAAGACAGGGTCGTTTTGATGATGTCGTCGACGACTTTTTTGTCGACTCCCAGCTTCGCCTGCGTAGTGAGCCCCCACAGGCTGTTCAGCAGGAATCGGGCTAAGGAACGGGGCTGGTGTTCTTTGGCTATCTGCCCTTTCTGCTGGCCTCTGCGAATGGCGCGGGTAAAGGCATCTTCCGTGGCCTGTCTGTTCTCCTGAACGATCGTTTCTACCGTAGGGTCATGGGGCACTAACTCGTGTACTGCATTGATCATATAACACCCTCTCCTACCCTGTGGTGACAGGCACTCCCGTTGTGTTTCGTGAAACAGCTGGCGGATGGCGTGGGGAATGTCTTCTGCCTGGTCAAGAAAACTAATGACTGCAACGGTCTCGCAGTCGCGGTAGCGTTGCAGGGTCTTTATGAAAAGACTGTGTTTGTCGCCATATGTGTCATAGAGACTGGACCGGCTAAGACCTGTTTCGTCAAGGATATCCTGCGGGGGTGTGCCATTGAATCCTTTGCGCCAGAACAATTCCTTTGCTTTGTCCAGCATGTCCTCTTCATTAAATGACTTGGTGCGTGGCATGGTGTTTTTGTCAGTTGCTGCACAAATTTAGGGAATTCGGGGAGGTTTGCGTAGACCGCGGCACGGCCGCGGGGGTTCCCGAGCGTACCCGAACGGAGTGTTCCCGAGCGGAGCGAAGGGAACGAGCGAGATAACCGAGCGGAGCGTTCCCGAGCGGAGCAAAGGGAACGAGCGAGAAGGGGCGAGGGCCGAAGCCCCGCCGAAGCTCTAACGAACAAGGGAAAGCGAGGGACGAAGCCCCGCCGAAGCTCGGGGGGGTGGCGGGGGAGCGTTGGGGGAGCGCCGGGGCGCGGGCGGTAGTCCACGGGCAGCGCGTTCGCAGGGGAGCGGCCGCGGGGAAGCAGGGCGGCAGGGGAAGGGCAAAATACTGAACTGGTCATCATTTTTCCTGAAGGTCTCACCATTCGGTTAATCCGGAACCAGCGAATTTTGTATCCTAAATCATTCAATAATGGAAAAAAGAACAAAGATCGCGTTGGTCACCGGGGGCAGCCGGGGTCTGGGAAAGAATATGGTCCTTCGTCTTGCCGGGCAAGGTAATGACATCATTTTAACCTACAACAGCAATAAGGCGGAGGCGGATAAAGTGGTCGCAGAAGTGCGGGGAATGGGGCGGAAGGCAGAGGCCTTTCAGTTGAATACAGCTGAAAGCACGAGTTTTGATGCTTTTCTAAAAGAAGTGTCAGCTCATCTGAAAGAAAATACAGGCAGCGGCAATTTTGATTTTTTGGTTAACAATGCCGGCATAGGGGAGCACTATTCGATAGCGGAGACGCCCGAAAAGGCAATCGATGATCTGTACAACATCCATTTGAAGGGTGTGTTCCTGCTGACGCAAAAGGCCCTACCCTATCTGAATGACAATGGCCGGGTGATAAATATTTCGACGGGGCTGGCCAGGTTCGTCCTGGCGGGTTATGCGGCTTATGCGGCAATGAAGGGGGCGGTCGAGGTCTTTACGCGGTATCTGGCTAAAGAGGTAGGTCCCCGTGGTATTACGGCAAATGTGGTGGCGCCGGGGTTGACGGAAACTGATTTTACCAAGTCTTCTCTGCCTGGCGATGAAGAGGGTATGAAACGTGTGGGTTCTATTTTTGCCCTGGGCAGGGTTGGGCAACCGGATGATATCGGCGGGGTAGTAGCGTTGCTTTGTACGGAGGATGCGCGGTGGATCACCGCACAGCGGATAGAAGTTTCCGGCGGGCAGTTATTGTAGCCGGGCGTGGGGGTGGCGGAGCCAGGGCGGGATAGCTGGCGGGGTCCAGGCGTGGGGTTGACCGGCAGGTTGCGATGGGGGGAAAATGTACCTTTGTAGTATGAAACAGCTACTGTTTATATCAGCAGGCAAAGTGTTCCCGGAAGGGGCCTTTGCCTTTCTTCGTTGTCTCCGGCAACATGAAGATTTTCATGTAAAAGGGCTTTTCTTCAGTCCGCTGGATTATAGTGCCATAAATACCGCCAGCCATATGCCTGGTTCGGCTCCTTATGCACGCGCGAAGGACAAAGAAAGACATGTGGTCGTTGAACACAAAGCATTATTTGCCCGACATTGCGAGGCAGCAAATATTCATTTCCAGGTGCATGCCAATGATGAACCCTGGGACAAGCAATTGATGGCAAGAGAAAGCCGTTTTGCCGACCTTGCTATAGCCAGCGGGCAAGTTTTCTATGCAGAGATCGATCCACGGGAGCCGAATCTGTTCCTGCATGAGGCTTTACATCTGACAGAATGCCCCATCGTGATCGTGCCGGAGACTTATTCGGCTTTCGACCAACTGGTGTTTGCATATGACGGCAGCAAGGAAAGCGTGTATGCGTTGAAGCAATTCAGTTATTTGTTCCCTCAATATGTACACCTGCCTTCGGAGGTGCTCTACGTAAAAGAAGAAGATTCTGAAATTCTACCCGATATGGATCTGTTGAAAGAATATGCAGGTCTGCGGCTTGGCAATGTCGGTTTTTCGAAATTGCATTTCAAGGCATCCAAATTCTTTCCGGACTGGATCGGGGCTAAGCAGAATGTGTTGTTGGTGAGTGCTTCTTTCGGGCGTAGTTCCCTTTCTTATATGGCGAAGCGCAGTTTTGCGGATAAAGTGATCCGGGATCACAAGCTGCCCATTTTTATCGCGCATCTTTAGGGGGCGCGGCGGCGCGGGTGGTGCGGCGGATCGTCTCGGCGTAAGCGCCTTGCCTCGATAGTGGAGGCAGGCGCAGGGTAACAGAGTGGGCATGTGCCCGGGCAAGAGTTCTGTAGATCAATTGATCGATACCTGACGATCGACTGTGGTCGCGGTCTGCAAATGGATGCTCCTGGTGACCCTTTCTTTTCCGTTGAAAACGATCACCTTGTAATTGCCATCTTCCAACTCGCTGAAGTTAAACATATTGAGGTACTGGTCACCGGTAGCGTATTCAGAAAAGAGGACGTCGTTATTTCTAACGATGCTGATGCTCATCGGGCGGCCTTGTGGGTTGAGGATCGTAATACGGAATTTCAGGCTTTCTTTATCCTGTTGCTGGATGTTTAGCTGCAAACGGGATGTCTCCGTAGAGTCTGCGCTGGTGCTCTCCATCCTGATATGACGGATGGGGTGATGATAACTTTGAGCAGATGCTGAATTCGTAATAGCAAAAAGAGAAAGAATGATAAATGCCTGTGTTGCATAAAAGGTCCGGGCTAACATAATAGTAGGTTTTACTGTTTCTAATAAGGATAAAAGCGCTTGTATCAATTGACGCAGCAAAGGTAGATAGCATATGTTATGCGAAGATTACACAGAGGTTAAATATTGTTAACAATTGCATTCTGCTATCGGCGAGGAATTTAAAATCCAAAAGCGATGTCCTGACCGTGATCATTATGTTGTTTCAGGGTCCAGTGTCTGGTCGTTTTTGTTTCCATCCAGAAATTGCCGCTTTTGCGGTATACCTGCACGGCGGATCCGAATAATTGTTGCAAGGAAGTCTCCAATTCACTGACCTTCATGTTATCGGACAGCCGGATGTCTTTTTCAAGAATACTCCTGGCTCCTTCCCGGATATTTTCCTCTGTATGGAAACTCCTGCCATCCAGCGAAGGCAGGAGTTCGTGGTCAGTGTTTCCAAATTCGATCTTTAAAAAAGGGTAAGCGCGGTTGAATTCTTCCTGCACCATTCCGATCAGTTGCCGTCTTACTCTATTGCTCAATTTCATAATAAATGCTCCCATGACAAAAATATTTCGTTCTCTACCAATCGGAATGATCTAAAGCAGGGCCGTTCATGATCTTGGTCATGTTCTTTCCGGATGGCATTCCCGCGGCGCCGGCTGGTCTTTATGGCTGTGCTATCTGCATTACCATGCGGCCTTGTATCTCGCCCTTCTTCATTTCATCGAATACGGAATTGATGTCTTCCAATCTGCGGGTATGTACGGTGGCTTTTACCCGTCCTGCAACGGCAAAATCAATAGCCTCCTGGAGATCCTGGCGGGTGCCGACTATAGATCCTCTCACGGTATAGCGATTGAGCACTGTTTCGAAAATGGGTAGGTCGAAGCTTCCCGGCGGCAACCCATTCAGCGAAATGGTCCCTTTCCGGCGTAATGCAGAGATGCCCTGGCGGAAGGCGACTGGCGAGACGGCCGTCACCAGTACCCCGTGCATGCCGCCTGTTTCCTTTTTGAGGTAGGCGCCCGGGTCTTGCTCCTTCGCGTTGACGACCAGGCTGGCGCCGAGGCTTCTGGCCAGCTGCAGCTTGTCATCCGCTACGTCGATGGCTGCTACCTGGAGTCCCATGGCTTTGGCATATTGCACGGCGAGGTGTCCCAGTCCGCCGATGCCCGATATAGCGACCCACTGCCCTGGCCGGGTGTCCGTTTCTTTCAGTCCTTTGTATACCGTTACGCCCGCGCAGATAATGGGCGCCATTTCGATAAAATTTATACCTGCGGGAAACCGGCCCACATATCTCGCATCGGCGATGACATATTCCGCATACCCGCCATCTACGCTATACCCGCCATTCTGCTGTTGCTCGCATAATGTCTCCCATCCGGAAATGCAAAATTCACAGCATCCGCACGCACTATACAGCCAGGGCACACCTACAATGTCCCCTTCCTTCACATTTTTTACATCCGGACCTGCTGCCGCTACATAACCGATGGCTTCATGACCGGGTACAAGAGGCAATTTTGGTTTCACCGGCCAGTCTCCGCTGGCTGCGTGAAGGTCTGTATGACAGACCCCACTGGCGATGACCTTGACCAGTATCTGGTTGGTACCTGGTCTTGCGACCGGCATGTCTACTATTTCGAGAGGTTGTCCGAATGCATGGACAACTGCAGCTTTCATTGTTTTTGGTAACATATAAAATAAATTAAACTTTTAGTCAATGCGCTGGAGACACAGGACAAACTGTATATCCAGAACATCATTTACCCGGATGAGCCCGCCCATTTTTTGCGGCGGCTGTAGTCCGAAGTCGGAAAAACTCAGCTGGCGGCTGCCGGTCAATTGTACTGTCGTCGCATCTTCTCTGCCGGAAGTATAGTCCATTTCAACCTGTCTGCTTACCCCTGCCAGTTCGATACAGACCAGACCTTTTACCGTTTCGGGCCGGGGGCCGAAGGCCGGCATTCTTTCCAGGCTAAGAAAAGTGATCTTCAACTGTGGATATTGGCGGTATTGCAAGGTTTTTTTGAATTCGCCGGTCATCACCCGGTTGCGACAATCGAAGTCCCCGATATTGATCCGCAGAGCCCCGCAGAGGGGGATGCCGCGTATTTGTCCGCGGCATCCCTCGCCCAGGAATGTTATCGTATCGGCCTCGGCATATTCGGCTACGCCGCAGGAAAAACGATTGATATTGGTACGGCCATGAATGCTCAGGCTGCTGCTTTTCTGCACGATCCAACTGACCTTTCCGGCGGGCGGGCCAGAGGATAGTCCTGCCCAAAGGCCAAGAGCGAGTAGATAGGTGAAGTAGGACATGATCGTAATTTTTAAAGATGGTCAAAAGCCTGAGTCTGCCGTATGTATGCTTAGAACCCTACAGTCGCAGCGATGACATAACCATAGAATTTACCCGAACTGCGATAGTCGCTTACAGGGAAATCAAGATATTTCTGGGTGACCCATTCGCCTTTCAGCAGCACATTCTTTGTCAGGAACCATCCGCCCGATGCGGCAAAGCGGTTGATCGTCACGGGCGCGCTGATCCCTTTCAGTTCGGCGGTGACCCCATTGTACCGGACTCCGACAAACAGGTTATCCGCGTGTCCAAACCGGTAGACACCATCCACTGCATATTGATTGAACTGTCTGTTGGACGCTTCTGTACTGCTGCGACCCTGGCCGTGTTCAAACGTGCCGAACAATTCAAACCCACCCACTTTTGCAAATCCGTTCACCATCATGGCATCCACTTTACTGTTGAGACCGGTGTTGAGACGGCCGGAAAAGGCATCTCCTTCATAAGCACTGGTTCCGCTGGCGGGCACGGTGTAGGGTTTTTCCATCACCATCCAGTAACTGGAGCCGGCGCGGTCGCCGTTGTACAGGTCATTGCTGGGTGAGCTGGCTATATGATAATATGAGCCGGACAGGCGCAAACGTACCAGGCTGGAGACCTGACGGTCGATACCGGCCTTGAAATAGATGGCGGGGTTTTTACGTATGTCGCCATTTTGCGCTGTCTTGGCGACGGAATCGATACTGGCCTTGAGCATACCGTTGGTAAGACCGACCATTCCGAATAGCCCTTTGTTCTGTACAAGAACTTCTCCGCCTATTTCAGTGGCAAAGGCATCTACGATGTAGTTCTCAATAAAGGGATTGTAGAAAGCATGTCCTCCGTCCGTCCTGCGGAAATGCTGGTCGCCATAGTTGATCTCGAACTGGCCCACCTTGATGGTAGTATAT
>Ga0105237_10001123_pt1 | contig 35881 bp, 29 predicted proteins | sample KBSC24metaG_FD_81520 | JGI IMG/M metagenome (GOLD analysis project Ga0105237, IMG submission 81520) | Corn rhizosphere microbial communities from Kellogg Biological Station, Michigan, USA - KBS C2-4 metaG | ecosystem: Host-associated > Plants > Roots > Rhizosphere > Soil | place: Michigan, USA... | reverse complement strand
TTACCAGCGAATGGAAGGAAGGGGAAAGAAAGAACTTTCATCTCCATTCGGTAAAGGCCGGTCCTAACACACGTATCAGCGTCCTTGGCCAGAACAGCCGGATCATTGAATACAAACAGGACGACGTCGGGTGTCGTTTGAGGCAGACGGGTGATGATCTGGAGCTGTCGGTAGTAAAGGCCCAGCGCATCTATGATGACCACCGCTGGCCCAATCCTGTCGTGATCAGGTTGGAGAATATCCTGCCCGCTTTTGACGAGGCAGTAACAGTACGCACGCTGGACGGCAGGGCTGCTGCCGATGGCGTCCTTTTCTCGGGACAGGTGACAGGGGATAAAAGAACACTTGTAAAAAGAGCCCGTTTTTACTACCGGCCCTATGCAGGCCAGGTGGAGACCCTATATGCAGCGCCATGGACAGCCACCGGATGGGTGACGGTCGACGCCGGCGGAACATTTCAACTCCTGGAGAAGAGCATCCGCCGGGACAGACAGTATGAATACCGCGCTGTAGTGGAGTACCAGAAAGTGGAGATCAATGGGGAAGACAAGATATACAGGTCTGCGTCCCCCCGAGTCAATTAAAACAAAGCAGACCACAGGTCTGCTGGCCGAAGGCCCATCATAAGCCGTGTGCCGGGGATGGGTTTAATTTGGCGAAAACCATACCCGGCGCACTACAATGTATATTATATGAAGATCAACAATGCTGAAGAGCAATTCGTACGCCTGGCCCTTAGCTTACCTCCGGCCCCAAGCCCCGTTGGAGTTTACAAACCTTACCTGATAGAAGGAAAGTACCTGTATCTGTCCGGGCACGGTCCGGTACAAAATGACAGATCGCTTATCATCGGTCGCATTGGAAAGGACCTGGATATGGAGCAGGGTAAGCTGGCGGCAAGACAGGTGGGGCTGACCATGCTGTCCACTATCCGTACACATATCGGAGACCTTAGCAAGATAAAAAGAGTGCTGAAGATATTTGGTATGGTGAATTGTACACCCGAATTTGAACGCCATCCTTATGTGATCAATGGCTGCAGCGAGCTTTTTGCGGCCGTATGGGGGGAGGAAAATGGGGTAGGGGTCCGCAGCGCAGTGGGATTTGGCTCTCTGCCGGACAATATTCCTGTCGAAATTGAAGCTATATTTGAATTGCAATAAAACAAATCAAAAATGCTTCAGACTGCCTCTCCCGGAGCGCCCCGGCTGGCTGCCTTCGGTGAGTTTATGTTACGGCTCCATAGCATGGAAGGAAGACGATTCTTGCAAGCCGGATCATATCAACCCTATTATGCAGGCGCCGAGGCCAACACCTGTGTGTTACTATCCCGGCTAGGTATCCCCGTTCGTTATATCTCCCGGCTCCCGGACAACGATATAGCTCAGGCGGGCGTTCAGCAGCTCAGTGGTCAGGGTGTGGATACTTCCCATATAGTATATGGGGGTGATAAGATGGGCATTTATTTTACGGAGCAGGGCAATGGTATCCGCTCCACCCGTGTTATCTATGATCGTGACGGGTCTTCCTATGCGCGGCTTCAGCCGGGTGTCATCGATTGGAAAAAGAGTTTGGGCGGCGTCCCTTATTTCCACTGGTCGGGCATATCGGCAGCCGTATCCGCCGGAGCGGCGGATGTCTGCGCAGAAGCTTTGTCCGTAGCGCGACAAGAGGGTATAACGATATCCACTGATTTCAACTACAGGACCACGCTCTGGAAATATGGTAAGCATCCCCGCGAGGTGATGCCGGGTCTTATGCAATACACCAGGGTGGCCGTAGCGGACCTGGATTCGGCTGCTGTCTATTTTGGCGTCCAGACCGATGCGGCAGCAGGGCTGGAGGAACGGTTCATTCAATGCAGCCAGGCGCTGCGGGAGCGGCTGCCGCATCTGGAAGTGCTGGCCATGAGCTTTCGCAAGACGCAGGGTATACAGCATATCTATTCGGGCGCCCTTTTGTACAAGGGAGATTATTATTTCTCTCCCCGCCATGAGCTTCCCTTTGTCACCGACCAGATAGGCAGCGGGGACGCTTTTACAGGAGGGATGCTTTATGGACTGATGACAGACGCGATGCCACAGGAGATCGTCGATCTTGCTACTGCGTGTGGGGCCGTCAAGCAGAGCATACCCGGGGACTGGGCGCTGATAAACAAAAGGGAGTTGGATCAATTTATTCAAAACGGCGTCACCGGCCGTATCATCCGGTGAAAAAAGGGAATTGGTTGTATGTTTATCATCGATGCACACCTGGATTTGAGCATGAATGCTATGGAGTGGAACAGGGATCTAAGACTGCCTGTACAGGCGATACGGGACAGGGAGAAAGGGCTTACGGACAAACCCGACAGAGGTAAGGGGACGGTATCATTGCCTGCATTGCGCAAGGGCAACATCGGTCTGGTAGTGGCAACACAGATAGCCCGGTATGTGAGCCCGGACAATCCCCTGCCTGGATGGCATTCTCCCTGGCAGGCCTGGGCCCAGACCCAGGGACAGCTGGCCTGGTACAAGGCCATGGAGGAGGCTGGGGAAATGACGATGATAAAAGATCTCGTCTCGCTGGACAAACATATCGCCCTCTGGCAGGGCGGGTCGGACCCATCCGTAGTGAGACCCATTGGGTACATCCTCAGCCTGGAAGGGGCAGACTCTATCATCACGCCAGATCACCTGGAAGACGCCTACGAATATGGTCTGCGGGCCCTTGGCCCCGCGCACTATGGCCCCGGCAGATATGCCAATGGTACGGACGCCTCCGGCGGCCTGCGTGAAGAAGGAAAAGAGCTTTTGCGCGTGATGGAAAAAAAGAATATTATTTTGGACGCTACCCATCTCTGTGATGACGCTTTCTGGGATGCCATGGAGCTATTCAACGGCGCCGTTTGGGCAAGTCACAACAACTGCCGCGCACTGGTGGACCACAATCGCCAGTTCAGCGACGAAATGATCAAAGCCCTGATAGAAAAAGGAGCCGTCATCGGTGGCGCGCTGGATGCATGGATGATGGTGCCCGGCTGGGTGAGGGGCGTATCCACTCCCGAGGCTATGGGATGCAACCTGGAAAAAATGATCGATCACATGGATCATATCTGCCAGCTGGCCGGCAATACGCTGCACGTGGGGATAGGGACCGATCTGGATGGGGCTTTTGGAAAAGAACAGTCTCCCTATGACCTGGAGACCATTGCCGACCTTGTCAATATCCCGTCACTCCTGTCAAAAAGAGGGTATAGCTCCGCAGACATCGATAATATTATGCACGGCAACTGGCTGCGTCTCCTACGCAGGGCCTGGGCTTAACGCGGCCTATTTTCTTAGCATCTTCAAACACACGGGTGCGGGAATGCTTAGCTGCTGACCCGTCGCTTTCAACAGACCCGTCGCCGGATCTATACGGAATATGACGACGTTGTCGCTGCGCTGATTGGCTACGAGCAGCCAGTGTCCCGTAGGATCTATCATGAAATTACGGGGCGTCTTGCCCTGTGTGGATTCGAATCCTTTTATGGTCAATTTGCCGGTGGTAGTATCTATGGAATAAATAGCAAGGCTATTGGCATCGCCCCGATTGCTTGCATAAAGGAATTTCCCTTTTGGCGCCACGTGAATATCGGCGCTGCCGATATCCCCGCTGAATCCATCCGGCAGTGAGCTGATATGCTGCAGCTGTTTCAACTTGCCGTCAGCATAGTGAAAGGCATCCACCGCGCCGCCCATTTCCGTCATCAGGTAGACATAGGGCTTGCCGGGATAAAAGCTGATATGCCGGGGTCCCGAGCCGGGCTCCGCCTGCTGGGCAGAATCCTTTGGCGCGGTCAGGGGCTGTGTAGCAGCGCCTGGGTTGAATCTGTAGATGGACAGCTTATCCAGGCCCAGATCGGCCGCGATAAGATATTTTCCGTCCGGGGTAAACGTTACGGAATGAACATGCGGTTTTTCCTGCCTTTGTTTATTGGGACCTGTGCCCTCGTGCTGGATCAGCTGTGTCAGGGTCCCCAGGGTGCCGTCCGCATGAATGGGCAGCGCCGATAGGTTGCCGCCGCTGTAGTTGGCTACCATTGCCCATTTGCGATGGGCGTCCACGGATATATAGCAGGGATCATCCCCTCCGCTGGCCTGTTTGTTGAGGAATTTCAGCTGACCGCTGGTCTTGTCAAAGGCAAAGGCGCTGATGGCTCCCGGCTCCTTTCCATCCGTCTCGTTGACAGCATACACAAATTTTTCTCCCGGCGCCACGGCCAGATAGGAGGGATTCTCCGTAGCAACGGTGCTGACAAGCTTTGCCTCACCGGTGGCAGCATTGAATTGGTACACATAGATGCCTTTGCTGGCATTCCCTTTTGTATACGTGCCTACGAAGAGGTAAAAGTTCTGGGAGAATCCGGACAGCGAGCATATGGCTGCGAGTAGAAAAAGAATAGTAATGCGCATGAAACAAATGTAATGAAAAAAATGAGGTTCGGAATTTACGGAGCCAATGTATTATTTACGATGGCTCCATAGGTGACTTTACTAGTCCCTAAAAAGCTCTATACAAGGGTGTAAGGGTTTGCCACTATTACTAAATAAGATAACCACAAATGATAATAGATTCGTCATATTAAAAATTTGTTTTCTCTTCCGTGTGGTGGAAATTTGTTCCATGAATGAATGATTGATCCAATAGTCTATGTTAAACCAAACAAGTAAGGCTCAAGATCCATTACCTCTGAAAAACCAAAAATGTCCAATGTCCTGTCCTGTTTAGGGCTCTCACTGTAAGAAACGTCCTTCTTATGGTAAATTAACTCGGGCCGCCTCATCAAAATGAGGCGGCTTTTTTGTTTTCGGACTTCGAGTGTACCTTCGCATCCTATGACAAAGATGGACGAGACAACTATAACTCCCGCTCAGATAGACCAGTTGATCCGGCTTCGCCGCAGCACTTTTCCCGACCAGTTTGAAAAGGGCCGGCAAATAGAGGAAGCTACGATCTGGCAATTGCTGGAGAATGCCAACTGGGCGCCCAATCACAAGCGCACCGAGCCCTGGCGGTTCACCGTATTCACGGGGGAAGGATTAAAGAGATTTGCCGCCTTTCAGGCCATGCGTTACAAGGAGACTGCCGGAGAGAAATTCCGCCAGGATAAGTATGACAAGCTGCTGGAGAACCCTGAAAAGGCATCCCATATCATTGCCATCATTCTCCGGCGGAGCACTACTGTCGACATTCCGGAAATGGAGGAGATGGCCGCCGTGGCCTGCGCAGTGGAGAATATCTATTTATCCATTACGGCATATGGTCTTGGAGGATACTGGAGCACGGGCGGACCTACCTTTGATCCTGCCGCGAGAGAATTCTTTGGACTTGAGGCTGGGGACAGACTGATGGGATTCTTTTATCTGGGGCATATCCGCGTGCCTTCCGTGGCAGGATCGCGAAGACCTATCGAGGAGAAAACTACCTGGGTAAGAAATTAATGTCTGTAGGCCTTCGTCCGAGCTCAGGGCACTCGCTCGTTCTCGGTCGGAACCTACGGTTCCGGACGAACCGCTTCCAGCGGTTCCTGAATAATGAGTGGGGGCCATGAATCATAAATTAGTAACTTTCCTACTCAAATAACAATTCTATTATCATGCGAAAGCTTTATTTTCTTCCTGCAGCACTGCTCCTGGGACTGGCCGCTTGTAATAATGCCGGCGACCAGGCCGCTTCAGCCGACTCGACCAAAAAGGCCGGTGCGGATTCGATGGCTATGAATCATAACATGTCCGACAGCGCGACGAAGATCACTCCCGTGCCGGAGATCCCGGCAGGCGCTAAGGTTTTCTTTAAGAACCTGAAAAACGGCGAGACCGTAAAATCGCCTCTTAAAGTAGAAATGGGTGTAGAAGGGATGACGGTGGATTCTGTGAGCAAGAAGATAATCGCGTCGGGTTCCGGTCACCATCACCTCTTCATCGACGCGGAGGACTCTCTGGCCTCCGGTACGGTGGTCCCGAAAGATTCCACCCACCTGCATTTTGGTAATGCCCAGACCAGCGCCGAGATCAAGTTGACCCCTGGAGAGCACAAGCTGACCCTGCAATATGCCGATGGCATCCATCGCAGCTATGGCAGCAAGCTGGCTACTACCATCAAGGTCAAGGTAAAATAAAAGTGAGGGAATTGGGCTTCAGCGAAAAATAGCCCGATTCCCGCATATCGCTAAAGTCTGTCCTTCGGGACGAACCGCTTTTAGCGGTTCCATAGTGAATTTGCTATCTTTAGGCCGCCTTCCAGCCGGAAGGCGGCTTTTTTTTGCCCGGGACAACCTAAGCAACGGAAAAGCCGTAGAGATTGTCAATTGATGGGAAGTGTTTGGAACTTCGCATTAAAAAAAATAATCATGAGTAAGAGCAAGTTAATGTGTAATTTTTTTAAGATCCTTGGAGTAGTGGTGACAGCGGTATCCCTTTCCAGCTGTCTGAAAACAGGTACGAACAATTCAACCAGTTCCTCGAATATCAGTTTTATTACGCTGATGAATATGGCCCCTTATTCCTCCTCCACGGAGCTATATTTCAATGACGCCAAGACGACACCTGCCATTTCACCCGGATCCTTTTCGACCACCTACGGACATGTGACTCCCGGCGCCTATGACATCAAGTTCAAGGTTGCCAATTCCGATAGCATTCTTTCCGAATTGGCCACCAGCTACTACGATTCGCTGGGGTTCTATACATTGATCCTCTACAATCCTTCTGCCGGCTCCGCCGTCAATGCCATGAAGATCGTCGATGATTTCAGCACGTTGTCCTATACAGGGTCGAACTATAGATTTTTCAACCTTTGCCCCGACTATTCTGTGGTAGATCTGTATATGAACGGCACGAAGGTCCAGCCGGGACGCACCCTAGGGGATAATGCCTACAGCTCCTATTTCAACACCTTTTCACCCATCACCGCCGGAGGCTATGCAATACAGGTAAAGAAGTCCGGGACGGACTCGGTGATAGCCTCTATCTCCAGCGTAGGACTGCAGCAGGGTAATGCCTATACCGTATTCCTGCAGGGCAGCCTCCATAATTCCAGCAACCCGGTGACGTTATCCATATTACAAGCAGCTTATTATTAAAAAACCCGCCGGAAGGCGGGTTTTTTAATTAGGCTAATTCGTATGAGCTTGTCGGCTCGCAGGTGCAGATCAGGTTTCGATCGCCATGCGTGTTATTGACACGCCCGACACTGGGCCAGAACTTGTTCTCTTTTAAATATGCCAGGGGGAAGGCCGCCTGTGTACGGCTGTATGCGTGATTCCACTGGTCGGCGCAGACGACATGCTGTGTATGCGGCGCATTTTTCAGCGCATTGTCCACCTTGTCTGCTTTGCCTTCTTCGATCTGGACGATCTCTTCATGAATGGCGATCAGCGCATCGCAAAAGCGGTCCAGCTCACCTTTGTCCTCGCTTTCCGTCGGCTCGATCATGATGGTGCCGGGCACCGGGAAGCTGAGTGTGGGGGCATGGAATCCATAATCCATCAGCCGTTTGGCTACGTCTTCCGCTTCGATGCCGGCGCTGGTCTTGAAAGGACGCAGGTCGACAATGAATTCATGGGCGCAGGTGCCGTTGCTGCCGCTGTACAATATCTTGAAAAAGTTTTCCAGACGCGCCTTCATATAATTGGCATTGAGAATAGCGTATTTGGTACTGCGGGTAAGACCCTCCGCGCCCAGCAGCTTGATATAAGCATAGCTGATAAGCAGGATGCTGGCCGAACCATAAGGCGCTGCCGATACGGCGTGCACTTTTGTCCCGATACCATTGTTTGCAGCGTGGTCCAGCGATATATGACCGGGCAGATAAGGCTTCAGCTTCTCATTGACGCAAATGGGACCCATACCGGGGCCGCCGCCGCCATGAGGGATGGCAAATGTCTTATGCAGATTGAGGTGACATACATCAGCTCCGATAAAGCCGGGACTGGTAAGCCCTACCTGGGCGTTCATATTTGCTCCATCCATATAGACCAGTCCGCCGTTGTCATGGATGGCCTTGCAGATATCTTTTATACTTTCTTCAAAAACACCGTGTGTGGAAGGGTAGGTTACCATAAGACCGGCCAGCTTGTCCTTGTATTGCGCCGCCTTGGCCTTTAGGTCATCCACATCGATATGGCCTTCATCATCGCTCTTTACGACTACCACCTTCATGCCTGCCATAACGGCGCTGGCAGGATTGGTGCCATGGGCGGATATCGGGATCAGCATGACATCCCGGTGAGCCTCTTTATGAGCGGCGTGATAGCCGCGTATAGCCAGCAGACCCGCATATTCTCCCTGGGCGCCGCTGTTGGGCTGGAGGGAAGTGGCGGCAAAGCCGGTGATCTCGCTCAGTGCCCTCTCCAGCTCGGTAATGATCTGCCGGTAGCCCTGCCACTGATCAGCCGGAGCCAATGGATGCAGGCCACCGAATTCAGGCCAGCTGACAGGAATAAGCTCCGTGGCAGCATTCAGCTTCATCGTACAGGAACCGAGAGAGATCATGGAAGTATTCAGGGAAAGGTCCTTGTTCTCCAGGCTCTTCATATAACGCATCATCTCCGACTCGCTATGATGTGTATTGAAGACAGGGTGTGTTAGGAATTCCGACACACGGGTGAGGGAAGAAGGAATATTGTCCAGCGTATCGTCCTCTACTTCGAAGGTGGCAGTGACCAGGTGGCTGCCGGCTGCTTCATGGAATACACCCAGGATATTCAGCACATCCTGCTGTGTCGTCGTTTCATCCAGGGTGATACCGATACAGGACTCGTCGTAATACCGGAAATTCATTCCCCTGGCTTCTGCCAGACGACGGATGGCAGCGGTATCGGATACCTTGACCTTCACCGTGTCGAAATAGGCGGCGTTGAGGTTGTTATAACCGAGCTCGCCCAGCTCATTTGACAACGTTCTTGCCAGCAGGCTGGTCCGCTTGGCAATATTGGTAAGGCCTGCGCCGCCATGGTATACGGCATACATGGCAGCCATATTGGCCAGCAGGGCCTGGGCAGTACAGATGTTGGAGGTGGCTTTCTCCCGTTTGATATGCTGTTCGCGGGTCTGCAGCGCCATGCGCAGCGCGCGGTTGCCCTGTGCGTCGATGCTTACACCGATGATGCGTCCCGGAATGCTACGTTTGAATTCGTCCTTAGCGGCAAAGAAGGCGGCATGAGGGCCTCCAAAGCCCATCGGTACGCCCAGACGCTGGGAGTTGCCGACAGCTACGTCTGCGCCCAATTCACCGGGAGGCGTCAGCAGGGTCAGCGCTAGCAAGTCGGTAGCCATTACCACATAGGCGTTTGATGCATGCACCTGTTGTATGAATTGCTTATGATCCTGCACAGACCCATCGCTGGCAGGATATTGGACAATGGCTCCAAAATAGGAACTGTCGATGGCCGCCTTGCGATAGTCGCCTTCCACCAGCTCGATACCCAGCGGGAGGCTGCGGGTCAGCAGAATATCTTTTGTTTGGGAGAATATATTCGAGTCGACAAAGAATTTCGGAGTGGTGACATGGTCATGATCCTTATTCTTCAGATTGAAGAACATGGTCATCGCTTCCGCGGCTGCGGTGCCTTCATCCAGCAGGGAGGCATTTGCCAGCGGAAGGGCGGTCAGGTCGGCTACCATGGTCTGGAAATTCAACAGGCTTTCCAGGCGGCCCTGCGCGATCTCTGCCTGGTAGGGGGTGTATTGGGTATACCAGCCTGGGTTTTCAAAAAGACACCGCAAAATCACGCTGGGTACGATAGTGTCATAATAGCCCTGCCCGATATAGGATTTGAAGACCTTGTTCCGGGCAGCTACCTGTTTTAGCTCAGTCAGATACTGGTGTTCGCTGATAGGGCCGGGGAGGGAAAGACCTTCCTTGTCACGGATCGAGGCGGGAATGGTTTTGCCAATAAGCTCATCCAGGGAGCTCACACCGATGGTCCTCAACATCTGCGCGGCCTCTTCTTCATTGGGACCGATATGACGACCGATGAACTCACTAGCCTGTTTTTCAAATAGATTCATACAAGTATTGGGGGGTTGACCGATTAAAAAACCTTTTAAAAAGATGTGCAAAGTTACGGCCCTTACAGGAGAAAACAGCAGTTTTGGGCCGAGGCGGCCTCCGAGGTGGATAAATGGTGATTATCTGGGGGTTACACCAAATGAAAAGAGGCCATCCCTTACATTGAAATGCCTGGAATCGGCCCCCGGAACGACCACAGGTCGTTCTCAGACATTAACTATTGAAAAAGGTCGTCCCGTATGTTGACACGAACGGGATCGACCTCCGGAACGACCACAGGTCGTTCTCAGACATTAGATATTGAAAAAGGTCGTCCCGTATGTTGACACGAACGGGATCGGCCCCCGGAACGACCACAGGTCGTTCTCAGACATTAGCTATTGAAAAAGGTCGTCCCGTATGTTGACACGAACGGGATCGACCTTTTTCTTTAAAAACCCCTAAACCCTAAAACTTAATGCTAAAACTTATTTGCTGTGAGTAAGCATGAACTAAATGCTGACGTAAAATTAATCCGGAAAGATGTTATTAGGTGTTAGTAATAATTAAAACTAAATTAAAATAGACTCCTGCTGTTGCGGTTTCCCGCCAGTGCCAGCTTCGGTTTCCCGCATTTGCTCACTGGTTTGTCTGCTGCCGTCATGACTCCATCCCGGAGGGCCGAACAGATAATACCATTTCTCTTTCCAGCCAATGTCCTTACGGGAAAGATCCTTGCCGATGGTATTCCACTCGTGAAAGATAATATTGACAGGATCTGTCTTCTCGGGCTGTTTGGTGAGCCCATATTTAACGGGCTGGTACTCTTCTTCGGACAGTTCGGGCTGGTAGGTGCCGAAAAGCTGATCCCATATGATGAGGAACATGCCCATGTTCTTATCAAGGTAGCGGGGGTTGGAAGCATGATGCACCCGGTGATGAGAAGGCGTTACTAATATATATTCCAGCCAGCCCATCTTGCCTATCAGCTCCGTATGTACAAAGATCCCCCAGATCTGGGTCAGGGAATACATGAAGACGATGTCGAGGGGTTTGAAGCCCAGATAAGCCAGTGGAATGAAATAGACAAAACGGTATAATGGCTGAAAGACAGAGCTTCGGAAGCCCACCGTAAAATTCATGTGCTCAGAGGAATGGTGCGTGACATGGACCGCCCAAAAAAGACGTATCTCATGATCCCAGCGGTGCAGCCAGTAATACAGGAAATCTTCTGCCAGCAGCAGGAGGAACCAATAAGAGATGATATTGGTGATGGATATCCAGTGATGCCGGTAGCATACATCCAGGACGATCAGGTAGGTGGCCCGGAACAGGAGATCGATACCACCATTCAACAGCATCAGGTAAAGGTTGGTCAATGTATCCTTCCAGGTATAAGTATTGCGCCCATGGTGCGTATGTCCGCGACGACCGTAGTTGGTCAACAGCACCTCCAGGCCGATGATGATAGCATACAAAGGGGTAGAGACCAGCAGTAATATTTTTTCGTATAGGCTTTCCACGACGATAAAAGTAAACGAAAAATCAGAAATTTGTAGTATATAGATGTTAAACAACTACTAATGAGATCATAACAAACCCGGACACATATATATGAGTGATTTGTTACATAACTGGGAAAAAAAGTCCGCCGCCCGGCAAAAGGACTACCGGCGTCTGCTTCAGCGCGCCGACAAGAATAAGGTATTGCCCCTGCTGCCGGAGTTTCATGAAGAAGCCTTCCGGCGGATAGACTGTCTGCAATGCGCCAATTGCTGCAAAAGCTATTCGCCCCGGTTTAAAACCCCCGATATCAAACGCATTGCCCGGCATCTGCGCATGAGGGAAAGCGAGTTTATCGATGCCTATCTGCGTTTGGACGAGGACGGGGATTATGTGGCAAAGACAGCTCCCTGTCCCTTTCTAGGGCAGGACAATTATTGCAGTATTTATGAGGTGCGTCCTTCCGATTGCGAGCGATTTCCTTACACGGATGAGGATGTATTGATAAAAAGGCCTGCCCTCACGCAAAAGAATTCCACTTTCTGCCCCATCGTTTATTTTGTCCTGGAAAAGCTGAGCGCCGCGCTGCCCTAATACTCCATCTTCCGGAGATTGGGCGCCTTGAACCAGGTGAATATCACCACTGCAATGGTCATACAGCCGCCAAAGACGACGGAAGGCACGACACCCATCAGACGGGCCATAACACCGCTTTCGAACTGACCCAGCTCGTTGCTGGAGTTAATGAACATGGAATTGACGGACGATACCCGCCCCCGCATGGCATCCGGCGTCTTCAGCTGGAGGATAGTGCCTCGTACCACTACGCTGATGCCGTCCAGCATTCCACTGAAGAGCAGGGCCAGAAAGGAAAGCAGGTACCAGCGGGACAGACCGAACACGATGATGCAAATTCCGAAGCCGGCTACTGCATACATCAGCGTCAGGCCCTGTCTGCGACGCAGGGGACGTAGGGTCATGGAAATGATCGTGCACATGGAGCCCACGTCGCTGGCCGCATTCAGCCACCCGAAGCCAATAGGCCCTGTCTTGAGTATATCCCTCACATAGACGGGGATCATCGCCACCGCGCCGCCAAAGAGCACGGCAAACAGGTCCAGGGCCATTGCACCCAGCACTTCCCGTGTCCTATATACGAAGCGAAGCCCATCCAGTATGCTGTCCCATGTCTTTTTCTCCGAATTGACCACCATAACCTTCTTGGGCGCCAGCGTAAAGAAGAAATACAGCGCTATACATACATAGACCGCCACAATGATAAAGGAAACGAGATAGCCCGTATAGGCGATGAGAAAACCTCCGGTGGCATGTCCCAGGACCGAAGCGGTGAGCCATGCGCTGGTATTGAGCGTGACGGCCGATGGCAGCTGCTCCCGCGGAACTATCTGCGCAACGATGGCATTCAGGGTGGGTCCTGCAAAGGCGCGTATCACTCCCGTGGTAAAGATGATCGTATAGGTCAGCCATTGGATCCAGTGCGCTCCCAGGCTTTTCATGATGGGACCTGCGGACAGCGCTATAAGACCCGCTGCACATCCCAGGTAGCAGCAGGTGGTGGTCAATAGAATAGTTCGTTTGTCGCTCCGGTCAATAACATGTCCTGCATAAAGGGCCAGGCAAAAGGCTGGTATGAACTCGCTGAGACCGATAAGACCGATGGCAAAGGTATTGTGGGTGATCTCGTAGATACGCCATCCTACGATGGTGGTCACCATACGCATGGCCATGATGTAGAAGAAACGGGCAGTGATAAAATTCCTGTATTCCGGTATTTTTAATATGTCCAGCGCTGTCTTTCTGTCGTTCATGGGAGGGTGAAATAGTGTTGTCCTTCATCCAGATCCTTGTCCAATGCATCCAGTACGACTTGCAGATGTTTGCTGTTGCCCAGAAAATCTGCATTGCTTACGTCTATGAAGATAGTCTTTATGTTGTGCTGACGGATATAGTTCGTATAGGCCTCCTGGATATTGAACAGGTATCCATCGGGGATGCCCTGCTCATAGGGGCGGTTCCTTTTCCTTATATTCTGTTGCAGCCGGCTGACAGGGGCGTGCAGGTAGATAAGGATATCTGGTTTTACCAGCTGGCTATGAATGATCTCGAACAGCTTCTGATAAAGACGGAATTCCTCCTCAGGCAGATTGACCTTGGCAAAGAGAAGGCACTTGGTAAAAAGATAATCCGATATGGTGACACTCTGGAACAGGTCACTGGTATGGATCAGCTCTTTCAGCTGCTTGTACCGCTCCGCCATAAAGAACAGCTCCAGGGGGAAAGCATATTGACCGGGGTTCTCATAGAACTTGGGGAGAAAGGGATTGTCGGCAAACTGCTCCAGGATCAGACGCGCGTTGAAATGTTTGGCCAGTATATGGGCCAGCGTCGTTTTGCCGGAGCCGATATTACCTTCGATCGTAATAAAATGATAGTTCATCCTTATATTAGAGTTTTTTAACTTCCAGTTGATCCGGGCATTCGGCAAGCAATGTATGTATGGTCTTATGTAGGATAGGATGTATATACCCGGGTGCGATCTCGTCCAGCGGCGTGAGCGCAAAGCGCCGGCGGGCAACCTCCGGGTGAGGAATGGTCAGCCAGGGCAGCTGGATGATGTCCTCGTTGAAAAAAAGGATATCGATGTCAATCGTCCTGGAGCCATACCGCTCTGTACGTACCCGTCCCAGCTCTTCCTCTGTCGCAAGCAGCCGTTTCATCAACGAAGGAGCATCCAGGGGAGTTTCCAGGGCCAATGCCTGGTTCAAAAAGGCGTTTTGTTCCGTCTTGCCCCAGGCCGCCGTCTCATATACGGATGACGTTTGCAGCAGCCTGCTGCCAGGATACTGGATTCGCCGGGTTGTTTCCAGCAAATAAGCTGACCGGTCACCTTCGTTGCCACCTATCAATAAATAGGCTATGTTCATAGATTCCTTACTTTCGGGGGCCCAAATATCTTTAATTTTAAACTTTGGACCAAAGGTCCGTGCACAACAAACTTATACATGGGAGGCTTTTTTAAATCGTTTTTTGCGGCCTTGCTGGCTTTGGTCATTTTTACGGTAATAATGGTCTTTGTCCTGGCAGGCTATATCGGCAATCTTGTATCCTCGAAAAAACCGGATATAGATGCGAAATCCATTCTTGTCATAGACCTGACACAATCCATCCATGAGCAAATGCAGGATAATCCACTGTCGGGATTGAGCTCAGAGGATCAGTATGACGTTCCCGGTCTTTATGACCTGGTAAGGTTGGTCCGGCATGCCAAAGAAGATTCGGCCATCAAAGGCATCTATTTGAAATGCGGGGAAGATCCCAACGGCTTTGCCACTACCGAAGAGATCCGCAATGCGTTGATAGATTTTAAAAAGACGGGTAAGTTTGTCTATGCCTATGGGGAAGCTATTCCACAAAAAGCCTATTATGCAGCCAATGTCGCCGATAAGATATATTGTAATCCCAAAGGTTCCATCGACTGGAGGGGTTTTGCCGTGGAAATGACCTTTTTAAAGGGCACCCTGCAAAAATTGGATATCCAGCCCCAGATATTTTATGCCGGCAAGTTCAAGAGCGCTACCGAGCCGCTGCGGGAAGAGAAGATGACAGAAGCCAACCGGCTGCAGCTCACCGAGCTGCTGAATGATTTTTATAATCGTCTGCTGTATACTACTGCAAAAGAACGGAACCTGGATACGACCCAGCTGCGCCGGTGTGTCAATGAACACCTAGTCCAGCGTCCGGCGGATGCCGTCACCTACAAGCTGATCGATGGGCTCCGGTACGATGATGAGGTAAAGGACGAGCTGCGGCAAAAATTGCAGGTAGACAAGCACGATATGATCAATTTTGTTCCCATCGGCAAATATGAAAAGGCGGTAGATTATAAATTGACGGGCAAGGATAGGATCAGCCTTATCTATGCAGAAGGAGATATAGTGGACGGGAAAGGGGAGAAGAGCCAGATAGGCTCCGACACCTATCGCTGGCTTATCCGCAAGGCCCGCTTTGACAAGAATGTAAAGGCCATCGTTATACGTGTCAATTCCGGCGGCGGCAGCTCGCTGGCCAGCGAGAATATTTGGAGAGAGGTGGCCCTGGCAAGAAAGGAGGGTAAGCCTGTCGTGATCAGCTTTGGAGATGTAGCCGCTTCAGGGGCCTATTATTTTTCCTGCCTTGCAGACAGCGTATTTGCCATGCCAGGCACCATCACCGGCTCCATCGGCGTATTCATCGTAGTCCCCAATCTTCAGAATTTCTTTTTGAACAAGCTGGGGGTTACTTTCGATGGGGTCAAGACGGCGCCCGAAGCCGATCCCCTTACGATCACCAAACCATTGACGCCTTTCCAGCGGCAGCGTCTGCAGAATGACGTCGACAGCACCTATCTCGATTTCAAGACCCGCGTGGCGGATGGCCGTCACCGTACCATCGAATATGTGGACAGCATAGGACAGGGTAGGGTATGGAGCGGTTCCAGGGCGCTGGGCATTGGGTTGGTAGACCGTATCGGGACCCTTCAGGATGCCATCGACTGTGCTGCCCGTATGGCAAAGACCAGCGACTACAGCCTGCGGGAATATCCCGAGCCAAAAAATCTTTTGGATCAGCTGCTGGGCGGATATAAGCACTCGTTGAGCGCCAAGGCCATAAAAGAGCAGCTGGGAGAGGATGGTTACAAGACATGGTCTATCATAAAAAAGGCGAAGTCCATGGTAGGCGTCAGCCAGGCAAAGCTTCCGTTTGATCTTACGATAGAATAGCGGACCACGGGTCTGCCGGCCGATGGCCCATCATTAGTGCACAAATTTTCCGACCTTCGCGCTATGGCAGAAAAATATAACCAGCTGAGAGCAATGCTGGCCATTACTAAGGGAAGCTTTAAATCCATTTTCAGGAATCCCGCCAGTGTCGCCTTTAGTTTCGGATTTCCTCTCGTATTCATTTTGGTTTTTGGGTTTATTAAGGGGGGCGGTCCCAGCGTAGAGATTGCCCTGGCTAATAGAGCTGATTCCTCCAACTCGGTCATAAAGGGGTTATTGTCGGGTTCGATGTTGAAGCTGACAAAGAAGACAGACTCCCTCTCCATACGACAAGACCTCGAGAAGGGCAGAATAGGAGCGATATTGTCCGTAGACTCTGTCGTGTCAGGCATGGGCTTTCCTCAATATCATATCCATACGTTGACCTCTTCCGCGGCCGGTGACAAATATCCTTTTGTAAAAATGGCGCTGTCCCAGACAATTCAATATACAGAGGACAAATTTATCCCCGCCCAATACAAACTCATCAGCGTAGATGAGCTACCCATGATCCCCGGCAGGAAATATGCTATGATCGACTTTATATTGCCCGGCATGCTGGGCTTTTCTTTATTAAGCGCGGCTGTCTTTGGCGTGGCTTTTCTTTTTTTCAGCCTCCGTCAGCAGTTGGTGTTGAAGCGGTTTTATGCTACCCCCATCAGTAAAAAATATATCATATTGGGCGAAGGCCTGGCGAGGGTGCTTTTTCAGCTGATCACCGCCATCGTTATCATCGTCATTGGGAAGGTTGCCTTTCACTTCACCCTGGTACATGGTTGGATCACTTTTATAGAGATGCTGATCCTTAGCCTGTTTGGATTGATCGTGTTCATGGGTTTTGGGTTTATCATCAGCAGCACGGCCAGGAGTGAGAGCACCATCCCTCCATTTGCCAACCTGTTCACGCTCCCGCAGTTTCTGCTGGGGGGCACTTTTTTTTCGACGGAAGCCTTTCCTACCTGGCTGCAGAAAATATGTGAGGTATTGCCCCTCAAACAGCTCAACGATGCCATGCGTAACATCGCCTTCGAGGGCGCGCATATCACCGACTGCGGCAAACAGCTGGGCATACTGGCCCTCTGGGGCATTGCCGTATATGCTGTTGCCATAAGAGTATTTAAATGGGAATAATAATATGCGCATCATAAAATTTCTTTTTATCAGCGCCCTGGTGCTTTTTGGAGTATTGACGGCCCTTTCTCTCCTTTTTCCGTCCCGGCTGCATATGTCCCGTGCCATCAATGTGGCTGCTCCCAGGGAAAAGATAAATGCCGCCGTCGGCGATCTTCGTCAGTGGGAGCATTGGAACAAGTTCGTCCTGGCAACCCCGCTGACAAATCGGTCGTTCTCTACACCGTCCTTCGGGACGGGGGCATTTTTGCATTCGGATCAGCTTTCTCTGACCGTTACCGCCGCTGCCCCTGATTCCGTGGCGCTGGACTGGAGTTTGTCGAACGGTAAGCATTTTGAGGGGGGATTTAATATCTTGCAGAGTGGGGGGGATAGTATTACGATACAATCCTGGTTCGACTTCCATTTCCGGTGGTACCCCTGGGAGAAATTAGGGATACTCGTATATGACAGGAATTTTGGCCCGGTAATGGAAGAATCTTTATCCGATCTGAAGCGATATTTGGAAAAGTAGTCTTAACTTTTAAATATAAAACCTATGCAAGTAAGAACCACTCTTCTGGCTTTGTTTGCCATTATCTTTTCGACAGCTACGTCCTATGCACAGCCCACTCATCCGAACAGCCCGCATGACACTGTACGGACGAAGAACATCACGATCACCTATGGCCGCCCTTCCAAAAAGAACCGGGACATCTTTGGTAAACTGGTGCCTTATGGCCAGGTGTACCGCCTGGGCGCCGACGAGAACACCACGATCACTTTTGACAAGGATGCCACTTTGGGCGGCAAACCCGTCAAGGCAGGAACCTATGCCATGTTTGCCATCCCTGAGGAAAATAAGTGGACCATCATCCTCAACAGCAATCACAAGCAATGGGGCGCTTATGACTATGATAAGAACAAGGACAAGGATGTATTGCAGGTGAGTGTGCCCGTGACCAAGCTTGACAAGACCGTCGAGCAGTTTACGATCAAGCCTGCTCCCGCAGAGATCACTATCGAATGGGACAAGACCAGTGTCGTCATCCCCGTGAAGAGCTAACGAGCAGCAGTATTGCCCTCAATGTATTGGACCAGGAATGTATATACCTGGTCCATTTCTTTTTCCGTAATACAATAAGGAGGCATGATATATACGGTATTCCCCAGCGGCCGCAGATAGACGCCTTTTTCCAGCGCTCTTTGTGTCAGGTCCAGCCCCGCGGGATTGATGTAGCCGTCATCACCCACATTGATCTCGAAGGCAATGACAGTGCCCAGTATGCGCACATTGCGAACGATAGGATATTGCTTTAATTGGGTGGCAAAGGCCGAGTGCTGCTCATTGATACGCCGGAGACGTCTGTCACAGTCCTTTTCCAGCAGCAGGTCCAGGCTGGCCAGCGCGGCTGTGCAGGCCAGGGGATTGGCCGTAAAGGAATGCCCGTGAAAAAGAGTCTTTCTTCTGTCGTCGCTGAGGAAGGCGTTGAAGATTTTTTCCGTCGCGGCTGTAGCTCCCATGGCCATGGTGCCGCCCGTGAGACCCTTGCTGAGACAGATGATGTCTGCCTTATGCTGAAGATAGTCCCCCGCAAATAATTTCCCTGTGCGCCCAAAGCCCGTCATCACCTCATCGGCGATACACAGGATGCCCTGCTCTTTGGCAGCCTCCAGCAGCTGGTCCAGCGCGGCTGCTTCGTACATGCACATGCCGCCCGCTCCCTGTAACAAGGGTTCATAGATAAAGCAGGCTATCTCCTGGCCCTGACGGCGCAGGATATCTTGTAAATGGCCGATATTTTCGGCATTGGGCGTCTCGATAAAGAGGGGCTCGAACAGGTAGTCCTGGAATGCCGCTGTGAACACGCTGCGTTCGCTGACACTCATCGATCCAAAAGTGTCGCCATGATAGGAATTATGGAAGGCTAATATCTTTTTACGGCTGGTATGGCCATCGTTCTTCCAGTATTGTACTGCCATTTTGATAGCCACTTCCACCGCGGTGGATCCATTGTCGGAATAGAATACCCGGGAGAATGCTCCCGGCAGCAGTGGCAGGAGCCTTTCCGCCAGGAGTACGGCCGGCTCATGGGTGAAGCCGGTGAAAATAACATGTTCCAGCTTTAGGGCCTGTTCATATATCTTTTGGGCTATATAAGGGTTTCCATGCCCGTGGATGCTTACCCACCAGGAGCTGATGGCGTCTATATAGGCGTTACCTTGGTCATCCCACAGGAGTGCGTCCTGGCCCTTTACCACGGGAATGGGCGGTAACTTGTTCTTGTGCTGGGTATAAGGATGCCAGATAACCTGATGGTCCCTATCTGTTAATGAATTCATGGAGGGGCAAATGTAATGCAACGGTTGATATGAATTATTTGTCAGTTAATGTAACAATGTAGGAATGGATTATCACCAGCTGGTAAAAGACTGTTTGAGAGGGGATGCGGCTGCTCAAAAACGGCTGTATGAGCATTTTGCAGGGACAATGCTGGGGGTATGCTATCGCTATACCAAATCCATGGTCGATGCAGAAGACGTTCTACAAGAGGGGTTTATAATGGTTTTTAAGAATTTGCATCAATTCAGCTTTTCCGGTGAGCTGGGTGGGTGGGTAAGAAGGATCATGGTCAATACCGCGATCAATTACCTGAAAAAGCACAGCCGTTATCAGACCGAGCTTCTTTTCACAGAGGGAATACTCCATCCAGTCTCTGATGACGACCCGGAAATAACACTAAGCACAAAAGAGCTGGCGGAATTGATCCGTCAATTACCGCCAGGATATCAGGCCATATTCAACTTGCATGCCGTAGAAGGGTACAGCCATGTGGAGATCGGGAAGATACTGGGTATTAATGAAGGCACTTCCCGCAGCCAGTATGCAAGAGCGAGAGCCTTGCTGATAAGCTGGATAAAAAAACTATCGGCGGTCACCAAAAATGAAACGTATGCACGACCCTAAATTCGAGAAGGAAGTACAGCAAAAGCTCGAAGAGCTGTCGTTCAGCCCTTCGGAAGCTGTCTGGACCAGGGTGGAGCGGGCCGTCAACGAAAAAAGGAGACGCCGGATGCCTCTTTTCTGGTTTTTTCTTCTGCCGTCGCTGGGGCTGGCAGGAGCCGGATTGATCTATTTTTCAAAACACCAGGCCATCCCGTCTGCTCAGGTCGTTCGGACAGTCCCTGTGTCCCGGCCGGCAGCAGCATCAGCCCCTGGATCTACTCCGGCCTCTGTGTCTACACCCGAGCCTGTTTCTACCCCCGCGTCTTTGTCTACACTCCCGTCTGTATCTTTACCGCCATCTTCACCTGTACCGGCATCTTCAACGCCCGATAATAAAGCTGCTGGTGTAGCGCGGTCCATTCACCGGAGCGGGCCCAAGGAGCAGATTCCAGTAACATCATCTGACCATACTACCACAGCTCATAAGGACCAGGATAAAACTAAGGATATCACCAAAGACATGACCCAGGAGGTAGCTCAGGATATAACTTCCTCGCCCGATCCGGCGGTTCATCAGGATAAGGCATCTTCCAGGCCCCCTGCCAGTGAGCCGTCGCATGCCGGACTGCCAGGTCTGAGGTCCTTCGATCATCGATTTGCCGCTCCGACAGCATCCCGTCTGGCCAGTTCATCCACTGCAGCCAGGACGCCCATTAATCTCAAGCCCAAATACTCTTGGGAAATGGGCTTTGCGGGCGGAATAGGACTGTCCACGTTGAATGCTTCCTTATTCCAGCAGCCATCCGTGGCAGCACCCGACATACAGGCGCTGACGGCCTCTCCCCAGCCTGTCAACGCATCTTCCAAATCGGCAACCTCCGGAGTTCAGCCGGATGTATCCTATTGGGCAGGCATCGTAGCGCAAAGACCTTTATCAAAAGCCCTCACGCTTTCCCTGGGACTGAACCTGCACTATTATTCCACCCGGCAGCAGATAGGTGAAGCTGTGTACAGCAACGCCGCTTCCCTGTATCAGGCCTCTACCTACTTCACTTACCAGCAAACACCCAATGCCGCACAACAGGCCGGGGTCTATCCATATTACTCCGTAGGAAGCATGGATGTTTTTGTCAACCGGTATTATTTCCTTGAGCTGCCGGCGTCCATTGTCTGGAGGGTAAATCATAGCCGTAATCTGCCCCTCTTCTGGGAGAATGGGTTGTCCTTATCGTACCTGGTAAGCACCAGCTCCATATACTACAATGCAAAATCCGGGGTCTTCTATAAGGATCAGGGAAGCATGGCTAATAAGACACAGCTCAACCTGTCCACCGCCTTGCTGGTAGGACTGCCCGTCAAAGGTATGCGGCTTCAGGCAGGCCCCCAGGTCCAGTATGGTCTTACCAGCCTGCAACATCAAAGCAGCATTGGACAGCATCTGTTCTATGGAGGTATCCGCATCGTGCTGATCCCTGGGAAAATAAAAAAATAGCAATTTCAGCAGTCCTGATTCGGATCTATAAATCGTAGGTTCCTTTGTATGCCGGCCCATCGGGCCCGCTTCAATGGGGAATGACGAAATATCTCCTTAAAGCTCTCTTCCGTCAGCTCTTCCCACTCGGCCGTTTTGAAATGAAGAATTGCTGGGATGGGAGAAAAAGCAATTTCCGTAGTGGGTTTGGAGAACCTGTTCCAGGGACATACGTCCTGACAGGTATCACATCCAAAAAGCCAGTCCTGGAACTTCCCTTTCATGGTCTCGGGGATCAGCAGGTCTTTCAGCTCGATGGTAAAATAAGAGATACACTGACTGCCATTCACTACCTTGTCCTCTGATATGGCGTCTGTAGGACAGGCGTCGATACATTTCCTGCAGGTGCCGCAATAATCCCCCACAAAGGGGACATCGTATTCGAGCTCCAGGTCTACAATAAGCGTGGCAATAAAGAAAAAGGATCCTGCCTGCTTGTGAAGAAGATTGCCGTTCTTCCCCACCCAGCCCAATCCGCTGCGCACCGCCCAGCTCCTCTCCAGTACAGGCGCGCTGTCTACAAATCCCCGTCCTTCTATCTCCCCGATGGAGGCGCGCATCCGCTGAAGCAGCAGGTTCAGCTTGCCCCGGATCACTTCATGATAATCCTTGCCATAAGCGTACTTGGCTATGCGGGGAGAAGATTCTCCGGATGGCTCCGGCAGCGCTTCCCTACCGGGAAAATAATTCAGCAGCAGGGTAATGACCGACCGGGCCCCCGGCACCAGCTTGCAGGGGTCGACCCGAAGGTCGAAGTGATTGGCCATATATTGCATGGACCCATGCATACCCTTGTTCAGCCAGCGCTCCAGCCGGCGGGCATCCTCATCCAGCGGTTCGGCCCTGGCAATACCACAATAGTCGAAACCCAGTTCGCGTGTCGCCTCTTTTATCCATTTCGTATGATTATTTTTTGTCAAGTGAATATTTTAAACCTCCTGGGAGTATCTGGAATTGGGTAATTTTTATATTTTACAAACGATTATATCTATATTTTAACCCTTACATAATGAAACCCCTAAGGCTGATTGTGCTGATCGTTAGCATCTTATTCCTATGTCTCTCACAAAGGTATTGCCTCGCTCAGGACAAATCAAAACTTCAGTTCGTAAAGCCTGATCCGGGTGATTTCAAGACTCCTGCAAACCCTATCATCGATACCAGCGTCGGTGCTGTGATCCTCTCCGACTATGGGGCCATACATTTCGTAGGTAATAAAAATGGGTGGTTCTCCTACGTATACCAACAGCACACCCGTATCCAGATATTGAATAAGAAGGCATTTGATCTGGCCAAGGTGGTATTGTCTCTTTTTGCAAGGGACAATGATGCCGAGACGGCGGAAAATATTGTCGCAGTTACATATAACCTTGATAATGGAATAGTCTCGGAGGTCCGACTGGATAAAAAAGACATTTTTGAAAGCAGGAAGAACAGGGACTACATCGAAAAAAAATTTACTCTGCCTGCCGTGCGGGAAGGTTCGATCATCGAATACTCATATGAAAAGACCTCGTCCCATTATTATTATCTTCCATCCTGGGAATTCCAATCCGAATATCCCTGTTTGTATAGCGAATGTGAGGTCGAGATACCGCAGTCATTGTTCTATGTTGTGGTAAGACAAGGCATTCACGCATTCGACGTAGACAAAGGCAGCGAAGGGCATGCTTCTTATCAGTTAGTGGAGAAGGATCGCAATTCACTGGTTAATCATGAGGAGACCCTTTATGTCAATGCCACCACGACCAAACATCGGTGGGTCATGAAAAATATCCCTCCATTGAGGGATGAAAGTTACCTCTCCACCCCAAGAAACTATCTCGACCAGATATCATTCCAACTTTCGAAGATATATAATGGCAGTGAATATCGTGATTACACAAATACATGGGCGAAGGCCACCGAGGAACTGCTCAATAGGGAGGATTTTGGACAGCCGCTGGCAGATGACAATGACTGGTTGAACGATCTGCTGGGTAAGATAACGGCCGGCATCAGCAAACCGCTGGACCAGGCCAAGGCGATCTATTACTATGTACAGGAGCATTTCACCTGCACGGATCATTACTATCCCAGTATCAAGACCAATCTCCGTGACATGTTGAAAAAGAACAGCGGTACGGTAGGAGATATCAACCTGCTGCTGGCTGCCATGCTCCGGCAGAAGGGCTTCGAAGCCGATCCTGTCCTGCTCAGCACCCGTGAATTCGGGCTTAATCTTGTCAAATATCCCATTTTGAACAGACTTAACTATGTGATAGTAAAATTACCTCTCGGCGGTGTTGTGTATTATCTCGATGCGGCGCATCCTGAATTGGGGTTCGGGCAACTGGCCGGCAATTGCTATAACGGTCATGCGCGAATCATCAGTAATAAAGACTCCGGATCCGTCTGGTTCGAGGCCGACTCCCTCCGTGAAAAAAGAACCACTATGGTCATTCTGTCCAATGGGGCCAACGGACTCGAAGGTACCTACCAGGCCACACTGGGACCACTTGAATCATACAATCTCCGCCAGCGGGTGCGCGACATCGGGGAAAAGGAATATTTCAAGAGAATTCAAACTTCCTATGGGGAAGACCTCGAGATCGGACATACGAACCTGGATTCGCTGGACAAAAAAGAAGAACCCGCAGCCGTTCGCTATTCCTTTGTGCTAAAGCAGGGCTCTGGTACTTCGATGCTGTATCTGAACCCATTCTTTGGAGAGGTCCAGCGGGAGAACCCCTTTAAGGCCGCGGACAGGAAATATCCCGTGGAAATGCCCTATACGACGGATAATACTTACATGCTGAACCTGGAGATACCAGAAGGATATGACGTGGAAGAGCTGCCTAAATCCGCCCGTGTTGCGCTCAACGGCGACGAAGGGTCCTTTGAATATCTCATCGCCAGACAGGATGATTTTATTCAGCTGAGATGCAGGATAAAGCTCAACAAAGCCTATTTTCCGGCAGAGGATTACGCCAACCTGCGCGATTTCTACGCGTTCGTCGTCAAAAAGGAAAATGAGCAGATCATCCTAAAAAAGAAATAACCCTGATCCAAAGCGGACCACGGGTCCGCTGGCCGAAGGCCCATCATTAGAGAGTTCACCGGGGATGGGTAATTTCAGCGTAAAACATACCCGGTGAACATAAACCATAAATCAAACCCCTCAAGACCGTGCAAAAAACCCTTTCAATCGTATTATGCCTGGCGGCGAGCACTTTTCTCCATGCCCAGGACAAACCACCCGCCAAATTTGGAAAGATATCTCCCGCAGATTTTGACATCAAAGCTCCTTCCTACGATACGGCGGCTGATGCCGTAGTGATCGCGGATGTGGGCAGCTCGGAATTCGTAGGTAATGTCAAAGGCTGGTTTACGCTGGAGTTCAGGCATTTCCGGCGGATAAAGATACTCAACAAGAATGGCTTCGATGCTGCTACCATCGAGATACCGTTGTATGGCACGAGCTCTTACGGCCAGAAACTGGAAGGGCTAAAGGCCTATACCTACAACCTGGAGAATGGCAAGGTCGTAGAGACGAAGCTGGATGATAAATCCGTATTCACGGACAAGGTTAACAAGTATTATATGGAGAAGAAATTTACTTTTCCGGCACTGAAAGAAGGCTCCATCATCGAGTATACCTATACGCTGCGGTCCGATTACATCAATAACCTGCAGCCCTGGGCTTTCCAGGGCGGCTATCCCTGTATGTACAGCGAATACGACGTGAGCCTCCCCAACTTTTTTCAATATGTCACGATTACCCAGGGTTTTCTCCCTTTTAAGAGAACCGCCGGTTCCTCGAGGAACACCACTTTCCGCCTGTCCATCCCGGGTGGCGCGGACAGGGACGAGAACCTTTCATTCGACGATGAGGTGGTTGATACAAAATATACGATGAAGGATATTCCATCCCTCAAGCCAGAGCCATATACTACCACCATCCGTAACTATATTTCGAAGATAGAGTTCCAACTGTCCCGTTATGCGTTCCCTCATTCCGTTACGAAGGATAAGATGGGTAACTGGTTTTCTCTGAGCCTGGGGCTGATGAAGGACGAGGATTTTGGCGCCGACCTCAATAGCAGCAATGGCTGGATGGACGATGAAATGAAGAATATCACCAAGGGTGTTGCTTCGCCGCTGGACCAGGCAAAAAAGATCTATGCCTATATAAGGGATAATTTCACCTGTACCTCGCATGACGATCTGTATATTTCCAATCCTATCAAGACAGTCTTTAAGAACAGGAATGGAAATGAGGCCGATATTAACCTCCTGCTGGTGGCCATGCTGAAACACGACCATCTGAATGCCGATCCGGTGATACTGAGCACCCGTTCGCATGGATTTACAAATGAGATATATCCACTTAGAAGCAGGTTCAATTATGTGATCGTCAAGGTAGACATCGACTCTTCGACCTATTACCTGGATGCCAGCCAGCCATGGGAAGGATTTGGCCACCTGCCCGAATATTGTTACAATGGCCATGCCCGTGTCATCAATCCGGAGAACCCCATACCCATATATTTTGATGCCGACGCACTGCTTGAAAGGAACGTGACCACCGTATTCATGGCCAACGAGACGGGCAAAGGAGTGCTCAACGGAAGGGTGATGTCCGTGAAAAGTTATATCGAATCATCCGATATAAGGGAAAAGGTACGTGACAAAGGCGAAAAGGAATTTTTCAAAAAAGTTCAGGCCGCCTATCCGGGAGAATGGGAAATATCCAATAGTTCCATCGACTCGTTGAAGATTATAGATGAACCCGTGACTGTCAACTATGATGTCCAGTTCAAGGCCGATGGAGAGGATATCTTGTATTTCAATCCCATGATGTCGGAAGCCTATAAGGAAAATCCCTTCAAGGCAGCCGAGCGTGTTTACCCGGTGGAAATGCCGTATGGGTTTGACGAAACCTATGTGCTCAACATGGATATCCCTGCCGGATATGTCATAGACGAGGTGCCCAAATCCACGAAAGTGACATTCAACGGTGACGAGGGCTTCTTCGAATACCTGATCGCCAAGGACGATAATGGCCTCCAGTTCCGGAGCCGTATCCAGTTGAAAAAAGCTAATTTTAAGCCGGAAGATTATGCTACACTGCGCGACTTTTTTGCCTTTATCGTAAAGAAGCAAAGCGAGCAGATCGTGTTTAAAAAGAAAAAATAGATCCTATGCGTATCCTGATCGTATTATTAGCCCTTATAGCTCCTGGCTGTCTTGTGGCACAGTCTTACAACGCACTGTTCATCCCCGACAGCCTGAAAAAAGAGGCCCGCGCCGTTGTGCGGGAAGATGAGTTCATCCTCGAGATCAAATCCCCGTCGAAGGCCATCACAAAGGAGCACCATGTCTATACCATCCTGAATGAGAATGGGGATTATCTTGGAGGTTTCACTACATTTTATGATAAGCATACTTCCATCAATTCCGTCACCATGACCCTGTATGACGGGATGGGCAAAGAGCTGAAGCGTATTAAGAAAAAGGATATGGAAGATAAAAGCGCCGTCAGCGAGATCAGCCTGATGGACGACTCCCGGTACAAGGAGTACAACTTTTATTATAAGCTTTATCCTTATACGGTAGTTTATGATGAAGAGGATGAAGTGACCGGTATCCAGGGATTTCATAGCTGGCAGCCTTTGCGTTCCACAAAAGTGTCCACCCAGCACAGTAAATATGTGATCATCGCTCCCAAGGACTATGTTGTTCGCTACAAGCCTGTGAACTGTCATTACGAGCCGGTGATCACCGAGTCAGGAGACAAAAAGATCTATACCTGGGAGGCGTCCAATCTGCCGGCGCGCAAGCTGGAATCCCATGGCCCCACCTGGAATGAAGTAATGCCGCACGTACTGATGGCGCCTTCAGATTTTGAGGTGGAAGGGTACAAGGGCAATATGTCCTCATGGGAGAACTATGGCAAATTTATCTATCAGCTGCGGCAGGGCCGGGACGTACTGCCTGAAGATATAAAAAAGAAAGTGCATGAACTGACCGACAACCTTAAAGATCCGCGGGAAAAAGTGTATGTGCTCTACGATTTCCTGCAAAAGAATACGCATTATATCAGTGTTCAGCTGGGCATCGGCGGCTGGCAGCCTTTCCCTGCGGATTATGTGGCCACAAAAAGATACGGGGACTGCAAGGCCTTGTCCAACTATATGATCGCATTGTTGAAAGAGGCAGGAATTACCGGCAAATATGTGGAAATATTCGGAGGCGATGAAGTGCCGAAGCTTATCGAAGATTTCCCCTGTTCGCAAGGCAATCATGTGATATCCTGTGTGCCAATGGGAAAAGATACCATCTGGCTGGAATGTACAAGTCAGACAAAATCGCCCGGATACATGGGATCCTTTACGGGTGACAGGAAGGCGCTTCTCATCGATGAGACAGGCGCTCATGTAGTAAGCACGCCTTCTTATACAGCCCAGGACAATACCACGGTCCGCGTGGTGAATGCCAGCGTCAACGCCGAAGGTAATCTGGATGCAGAGGTATCGACCATTTATCGTGGCATACCCGAAGAACGCCCTCATGGTCTTATGTATGGCGCATCAGATGAAGAGCGTGAGAAATATCTGAACAGCCTTTTCCATTTACCTACCTATAAAGTGGAAAAGAGTCATTATGAGGAAGAAAAGAGCGCTCTTCCTTCCGTAAAGGAATATCTGCATGTGGTTTCTCCCAACTACGCGAATATTACTGGACGGCGGTTGTTTATCAATCCCAATTTGTTCGGCAGGAGCAACTTTCGCCTGCCACAGGATTCTGCCCGGCAGTACGATTTTGTAAAGGACGAGGCTTTCAGGGACGTCGATTGCATTACTATCAATATTCCTACAGGCTATCAGCCAGAGACAATTCCTCAGGATACACATATCGAAGGTAAATTCGGAAAGTTCACAGCTTCCGTAAAGGTGATGCCGGATAAAATAGTTTACTACCGCACCTGGGAAGAGTCGATGGCGCGTTTTCCTCCGTCGGACTATGACGGGCTCGTCAAATTTTATGAGCAGCTGTACAAGGCCGATCACAACCGGATCGTGCTGGTAAAGAAAGAATGATTATTTGCACCCCCCGATGGCCTGGTCCAGGAGGTTCTTCAGGCTTTGATACAGGGGCTTCTTTTCTTCCACAGGCTTGTCGATAATAAGGATGGCCGCATAGCCCCTGCATTTATCCATAAAGGGCAATGTACCTTCCATGTTAGGACAGGTCAGCGCGTTAGAGGCGCCCGCCCCGCTGGACTCAGTTATATAACAGCCAAGCCCGTAGTGTGTTCCCTGCAGACCCTTGGGAATGTATTTGACAGGTATCTCACCGAACTGTGAAGCTTCTATTTCGGCTACTGATTTCTCGCTGAGGATCCTCTTCCCTTCAAACACTCCGTTATTCAGCAGCATGGAAAGGAAGGTGATATAATCCATGGCGCTGGATTTGGCGCCCGCGGCAGGGTTTACCGCGCCACCCTCGTCATTGACGAAGGTAGTGCTGCGCATTTTCAGCGGCCGTGCGATACGCTCCATGATCAGACGGTCGAAACTTTTCTTGGAGATCACTTCCAGTACCCGGGCGGCGATATTGGGACCCACATAGCTGTAATGAAATTCCTTGCCAGGATTGGCCACGATATCCCTTTTGGAGGCATAGTCATTTACCTGCTCTTCCAGGCTTTCAAATTTGTTCTTTCCGTCGGCCCGGATACCCGTGGTATTGGTGAGACAGTTCCGCAACGTTATATAACCCTTGGAATATTTGGAGAAAATTGGAAGATACTGGCTTACTTTGTCGTCCAGCGAGAGTTTCCCCTCGTCTACAAAGGTCATCACCAGGGCAGCCGTCAGCCAGTTGCCGGAGGCAGTAATGGGTGCCTGGGTCTTGGGCGTAAAATCTGCATTACCCTGCTTCTGGTAAATAATTTTCCCATCCTTCCATACCAGGGCGACGAAATTATTCCCCAACTCCTTTTGATTTTGTTTAAGTAATTGATCTACTGCACCAAAATCGGTTTGTGCGGAAGCAGGCCGACAGAATAGCAGAAAGGTCAAAATGAAGCTGAATTGTAGACAGGTCGAAGTAACTTTATATGACATAGTTGCCGGGTTGAGCTTTTGGATTAGATTTTGTCCCACAAGTTTACTGTAATTTTCAAGGAAAAAGCAATATATATGACCCCGAAGCATGAATGTTAATCATGCGAGGAGCCATCAGACCATTAAAAGTAAATTATTAACTGATGAACCTGAATAATTTTACCATCAAAGCACAAGAGGCGATCTCCCGATCGCAGCAATTGGCTTTTGAAAGGGCAAACCCCGTTATCGAAACGGAACATTTGCTCAAATCGTTGCTGAGTGAAGAAGATTCTTTGGTAGAATTTCTGTTGAAAAAGAATAATGTGAACGTCAACTTCGTAGAGTCGAAGCTCGACGAAAGCATTGGCAAGCTGCCAAAGGTTAACACCGGCAGCGAGCCCGCTCAAACCATCAGCCGCGATGTGAATAATGTTATGTTACGGGCCAGCTCGGACCTGAAACAATTTGGAGACGAGTTTGTCAGCGTGGAACATGTCCTGCTGGCTATCGTACAGGGAAATGACAATACCGCCAAATTATTAAAGGATGCTGGGCTGACGGAAAAAGGGCTGATAGCCGCTATCAAGGACCTTCGGAAAGGCTCGACCGTGTCTTCACAGACGCAGGAGACCTCTTTCAATGCCCTGAATAAATATGCAAAGAATTTGAATGAGCTGGCCCGTCAGGGTAAGCTCGATCCCGTTATTGGACGTGATGAAGAGATCCGCAGGACACTGCATATCCTCTCCCGTCGCAGTAAGAATAACCCCATACTCGTAGGCGAACCCGGCGTGGGTAAGACAGCCATTGCAGAAGGGCTGGCCCACCGTATCGTCAACGGGGACGTTCCCGAGAACCTGCGTTCTAAAGTGATCTATGCGCTGGATATGGGCCAACTGATCGCAGGCGCGAAATACAAAGGCGAGTTTGAAGAACGCCTGAAGAGCGTCGTGAAAGAAGTCAGCGGCAGCGACGGAGAGATCATTCTCTTCATCGATGAGATACATACGCTCGTTGGCGCGGGCGGGGGAGATGGGGCTATGGATGCCGCCAATATCCTCAAGCCTGCCCTGGCCCGCGGGGAGCTTCGCGCCATCGGAGCTACCACCCTGAACGAATACCAGAAGTTCTTCGAAAAGGACAAGGCGCTGGAACGCCGCTTCCAAAAAGTATTGATCGACGAACCTAATGTGGAAGATGCTATCTCCATCCTCAGAGGACTAAAGGACAGGTATGAGACCCACCACCATGTACGCATAAAGGATGAAGCCATTATTGCCGCGGTGGAATTGTCTCACCGGTATGTGACGGACAGGTTCCTTCCAGACAAAGCCATCGACCTGATAGATGAGAGCGCTGCCAAGCTGCGGCTGGAAATGAACTCCATGCCCGAAGAGCTGGACAGGCTGGAAAGACAGATCCGTCAGCTGGAGATAGAACGCGAGGCCATCAAGCGGGAAAATGATAGGGACAAGCTGAAAGAGCTGAGCGCAGAGATAGGCAACCTTACTGTCAGCAGGGATACGCTGAAGGCAAAGTGGAAACAGGAGAAAGAGCTGGTGGAAAAAGTACAGAATGCCAAGGCGGAGATAGAGAACCTCAAGCTGTCTGCGGAGCGGGCAGAGAGAGAAGGACAGTATGGATTGGTAGCCGAGATACGTTATGGCAAGATCAAAGAGCAGGAGAAGATCATCGATGACTATTCCCGCCAGCTGGCATCCATCAATACGCATTCCCGTCTGATGAAAGAAGAAGTGGATGCGGAAGATATCGCCGAAGCCGTTGCAAAAGCCACGGGCATACCCGTAGCCAAGATGATGCAAAGCGAGAAACAAAAATTATTGAGCCTGGAAGATGAGCTGCACAAGAGGGTAGTAGGCCAGGACGAAGCTATCACGGCCGTAGCCGATGCCATACGCCGGAGCAGGGCCGGCTTGCAGGATCCCAAACGCCCCATCGGATCGTTTATCTTTTTGGGGACCACCGGTGTAGGCAAGACGGAGTTAGCCAAAGCGCTGGCGGAATATCTTTTCGATGACGAAGGGATGATGACCCGCATCGATATGAGCGAATACCAGGAAAAACATACGGTGAGCAGGCTTGTGGGAGCGCCTCCCGGATATGTAGGTTATGACGAGGGCGGTCAGCTGACGGAAGCCGTACGCCGCAAACCCTATAGCGTCATCCTGCTGGATGAGATCGAAAAGGCCCATCCCGATGTCTTCAATGTCCTTTTGCAGGTATTGGATGACGGAAGGCTTACGGACAACAAGGGCAGGGTGGTGAATTTCAAGAATACCATCATTATCATGACCAGCAATATGGGCAGCCAGATCATCCAGGCCAATTTCGAGGATGTAACGGAAAAGAACCGGGAAGAGGTAATGGATAAGACCAAGCTGGAAGTAATGGACCTGTTAAAACAGACCATCCGACCGGAATTTCTCAACCGTATAGACGAAGTTATCCTATTCCAGCCGCTGCTGAAGAGCGAGATCAAGGGGATCATCCGCATACAGCTGGAGAGCCTTCGTAAAATGGTGGCTAAGAATGGCATTGATCTTCAGTTCAGTGACTATGCGCTGGATTACCTGGCCGAAAACGGTTTCGATCCTCAGTTCGGAGCCCGGCCCCTAAAAAGGCTGATCCAAAAGGAAATCGTTAATCAATTGAGTAAGAGGATATTAGCTGGAGATGTAGATAAGGATCACCCCGTACTCGTGGATGTATTTGACGGAGTGGTCGTATTCCGAAATGAGATGCATCAGACCCATGCGATTTAACAAAAAAAAACCGGACTCAAGTCCGGTTTTTTTATAAATTGCGCATAAGGCTGAACCAAACAGATTAGGAATTGTTAAATAGAAGATTATGGCACTAAAAGCAAAAGAAGTGGAGATCATCCCTACAAGGGATATCTTCGTAGGAGACGTCAAAGCTCCCGTAACACTGACAGAATACGGTGATTATGAAAGTGAAGCCTGTGCAAAGGTGAATGAGGTGGTAGATAAGCTGTTGAAGACATACCAAGGCAAGATGCGCTTCAATTTCCGTCATTTTCCCCTCACAAAGATCCACCAACATGCGATGAAGGCGGCGGAAGCCTCTCTCGGGGCGGCCCAAGAGGGTAAATTCTGGGAAATGCATAATACGCTGTTTGCCCATCGGCGACGCCTGGGCGCTATCAGCCTGCGCGAATATGCAAAGGATGTAGGCGTCAATAACAAGAAATTTTTGGAGAACCTGATGGACTGCACCTATGGCTGGTCGGTACGAAGCGACCTGCTCGAAGGGTTGGATAAGGGAGTGAGGGATGTGCCCGCCTTCTTTATCAACGGGGAGCTTTTCACCGGGCGACCGACATATGAAAATCTCTGTAAAGGCATAGAAGCTGCCCTCAGCCAGGGAAAGAAAAAGAAAGCGGCCGTCAAGGCATAATGACATTATGTAAATATTCAGTCCCGGCCCCTTGCAGAGGGGCCTTTTATTTTCGGCCCTTCGGGCAAACGACCTGTGGTCGTTTTTTATTACCTTAAGGGCATGATCCAGTTTACCACTACCATATTGCAATTTGCGGAGCAGGGTGAAAAGACAGGATGGACCTATATTGTCATCAAGACCGCACAGGCGGAAAAGCTGATACCGGGTAATAAGAAGTCCTTCCGGGTAAAAGGTAAGCTCGATGATCATCCCATAAAAGGAGTGGCCTTATTACCCATGGGAGAGGGAGAGTTTATCATGGCGCTCAATGCCACCGTCAGAAAAGCCATCCGAAAAAGGAAGGGGGATAAGCTAAAGGTGCAGCTGGAGGTGGACAAGGCAAAGATCGAGCCTCCATCGGACCTGTTGGAATGCCTCGAAGACGAGCCCAGCGCCCTGTCTTATTTCAGGCAGCTGCCCAAATCGCATCAGAATTATTTTGGCAACTGGATACGCAGCGCCAAGACGGAAGCTACCCGTGCGGCAAGGATCGCCCGTGTGGTCACAGCCATGGTAAAGAAACAAACCTATGCTGAAATGATCCGCTCGGGCCAGCAGGACCGTCTCGACCAGATGGGATGACCGATAGGATGATTTTTTCATTTTGAAAGGCTGCCCTTCCATTTTGGGGTGGTTTTGCGCAGCCTGATTTTTCATAGTGAATATTTTTATTATCTCCATGTTTCGCTGCCAAGGCGGGTTCCAGCTCGCGTCTTTATGTCCGGATAGCCATAGGTATGTTTTTTGACATCTATGGCACGCCCTTAGGCATCATTATGGACATAAGCCACTCAAAAAAGATTACTACAGCAGGACTGCTCATTACTTTAGGTATTATTTACGGGGACATCGGCACTTCACCCCTTTATACTTTCCAGACCATACTCAACGAAGGCGGACAAGTCTCCAGGGAGCTCGTATTTGGCGCCATCTCCTGTGTCTTCTGGACCCTCACCCTGCAGACAACGTTCAAGTATGTATGGATCACGCTCCAGGCGGATAATAAGGGAGAAGGGGGCGTATTCTCGCTCTTTGCACTGGTAAGACGTTATGGAAAGAAGCTGGTATATCCCGCCATCATCGGGGCCGGCACTTTGCTGGCGGACGGCATTATCACCCCGCCTATCTCCGTAACATCTGCCATCGAAGGGCTTGGTTCGGTGAAAGGCATGGAGCATATTATCGTACCGGGTAATAACCTTGTAGTGGAGCTGGTATTGGTCATACTGCTGCTTTTATTCGTATTCCAGCGTTTTGGTACAAAGGTCGTAGGCGCCAGCTTTGGCCCCATCATGTTCGTATGGTTCAGCATGCTGTCGGTGCTGGGGCTGCGCCAGATCATACACTATCCAGTGGTGCTGGAGGCCCTCAGCCCTCATTATGCACTCGAGCTGCTCACCAGTCATCCCAAAGGGTTCTGGCTGCTGGGCGCCGTATTCCTTTGCACGACAGGAGCGGAAGCCTTGTATTCCGATCTGGGACATTGCGGCAGAAGGAATATACAGGTGAGCTGGATCTTTGTAAAGGCGGCCCTCGTATTGAATTATCTTGGACAGGGCGCCTGGGTGTTGTTACAGCAAAAATCCGATCTGGGCGGCGTCAATCCGTTTTTTGCCATCGTACCGCACTGGTTCCTCGTTCCCAGCGTCTTTATTGCCATGTCGGCTTCCATCATCGCCAGCCAGGCTCTTATCAGCGGAAGCTTTACGCTTATCAATGAAGCCATCAGCCTCAACTTCTGGCCAAAGGTCACCGTGAAATTCCCTACCGACATCCGCGGTCAGATATATATACCCAGCATCAACTGGATATTATGCACAGGCTGTTTCCTGGTAGTCCTCTATTTCAGGACATCCGAAGCCATGACGGCCGCATACGGATTTTCCATCACCATCGCCATGCTGATGACCACGATACTGGTCTATCACTTCCTGCGGTATGTCAAGCATTATTCCCTCTGGGCGGTTGTTCCCATCCTCATCGTATTTGTTGTGGTGGAATCCTCCTTCTTTGTGGCGAATGCCGTCAAGATCGTCAAACGGCTTTTCTTCCTTGTGTTCGAAGTGGGACTGATATTCACCATGTATATCTGGTATAATGCGCGGAAGATAAACAACCGGTTCCTGAACTTTATCGATCTCCAGGAACATATCCCCTTGCTGGAAAGTCTTAGCCAGGACGAGTCCGTCCCCAAATTCTCCTCGCACCTTATTTATCTTACCAAGGCCAACAGGCCTACGCACATCGAAGAGAAGATACTGTATTCCATATTTAGCCATAACCCCAAGCGGGCGGATATATACTGGTTCGTACACGTCGAGCGTACGGACGAGCCCTATACGATGGAGTATGGTGTGGAAGAGCTGAGCGATAAAGTGATAAG
>Ga0105237_10001122_pt1 | contig 35886 bp, 37 predicted proteins | sample KBSC24metaG_FD_81520 | JGI IMG/M metagenome (GOLD analysis project Ga0105237, IMG submission 81520) | Corn rhizosphere microbial communities from Kellogg Biological Station, Michigan, USA - KBS C2-4 metaG | ecosystem: Host-associated > Plants > Roots > Rhizosphere > Soil | place: Michigan, USA... | reverse complement strand
GGTGAGCCGCGCCTACGATGCCGATCCCGATCAGCGCTGCATGGTCGTCACCGGCAGCGAGAAGGCCTTCGCGGCGGGCGCCGACATCAAGCAGATGGAGAGCATGGGCTTCGCCCACGCCTACGGCACCAACTTCTTCGGCGGCTGGGAGGATTTCACCCGCACCCGCAAGCCGATCATCGCCGCGGTGGCGGGCTTCGCGCTGGGCGGCGGCTGCGAGGTCGCGATGATGTGCGACTTCATCATCGCCGCCGACACGGCCAAGTTCGGCCAGCCCGAGATCAAGCTGGGCGTGGCGCCCGGCATGGGCGGATCGCAGCGCCTCACCAGGGCGGTGGGCAAGGCCAAGGCGATGGAGATGTGCCTCACCGGCCGGATGATGGGCGCCGAGGAGGCGGAGCGCGCCAATCTCGTCGCGCGCGTGGTGCCGGCGGCCGACCTGATCGACGAAGCGCTGAAGACGGCGCAGGCGATCGCGGCGATGCCGCCGCTCGCCGTGCTGGCCAACAAGGAGATGGTCAACGCCGCCTTCGAGACCACGCTCAGCCAGGGCATCCTGTTCGAACGCCGCCTGTTCGCGGGCCTCTGCGCCACCGAGGACAAGGCCGAGGGCATGAGCGCCTTCGTCGCCAAGCGGCAGGGGGAATGGAAGGGGCGGTGACCTTCTGAGCCCCTCCCTGGAAGGGAGGGGGTTGGGGGTGGGTGGAGGCGCGCGTGACGCGACCGCCTTACCCGAGGCTCCCGTATCGCGACCCAAGACCCACCCCCGACCCCTCCCTTTCAGGGAGGGGAGAAAGAGGAGAGAGAATGATGGCGAAGATCGGTTTCATCGGGCTCGGCAACATGGGCGGCGGCATGGCGCTCAATCTCGCCAAGGCGGGGCATGACGTCGTGGCGTTCGACCTCGCCGAGGCGGCGCTGGCCCGCGCCAAGGATGGCGGCTGCCGGATTGCGGGCTCGGCGGTCGATGCCGGCAAGGATGTCGAGGCGATCATCACCATGCTGCCCGCCGGCAAGCATGTCGCCGGCGTCTACGAGGAGCTGTTCGGCGTCATCGCGCCCGGCACCCTGCTGATCGACTGTTCGACCATCGACGTCGCTACCGCGCGCGCCAATGCCGAGAAGGCGGCGGCGCTGGGCTTCGAGGCGGTCGATGCGCCGGTCTCCGGCGGCATCGCGGCGGCCAATGGCGGCACGCTCACCTTCATGGTCGGCGGCACGGACGGCGCCTTCGCCAAAGCCGAGCCGATCCTCGCGAAGATGGGCAAGGCGGTGATCCACGCCGGCGCCAGCGGCGCGGGCCAGAGCGCCAAGATCTGCAACAACCTGATCCTCGCCAGCCAGATGATCGGCACCTGCGAGGGGCTGGCGCTGGCGGTGCGGCTGGGCCTCGATCCGCAGACCTTCTTCGACATCGCGTCCAAGGCGACGGGCCAGAGCTGGTCGCTGAACAGCTATTGCCCGCTGCCCGGCGTCGGCCCGGAAAGCCCGGCCGATCGCGGCTATGAGGGCGGCTTCGCGGCCGGGCTGATGCTGAAGGACCTCAAGCTCGCGCTCGCCGCCGCCCATGGCGTCGATGCGGCGGTGCCGATGGGATCGGCCGCGGAATCGCTCTATCAGGCCTTCGCCAACTCCGGCGGCGGCGGCAAGGACTTCTCCGCCATCATCGGCTTCCTCGACGGAAAGCTGCCAGGCTGAAACCCGCCTGAACAATTTGTAACGAGCCGACATCCAAGGGAAAGAGGCGCGGGCCACGTCTTCTCCAACGAAAGGAGACGCCGATGGCCCGCCTGTCCCGCGCCGAACGCTGCAAGATCGGCAAGCACACGCCCATCCCCGCCCGCAAGGAGTGCGACGGCGACGTCCACCGGGGCGTCTGCCGCTATTGCCGCGCCTCGATCATGCGCACCCAGGCGACGCGGATCTGGTTCCTGGCGACGGTGCTGGCCTGAGCCGGCGGCGGATCAGTAGCCGCCGCCACCCATACCGCCGCCCATTCCGCCCATTCCGCCGCCCATACCCCCACCCATGCCGCCGCCGCCACGATGGCCGCCGCCGCCCCGGCGATGGCCACCGCCGCCGCCATTGCCACGGCCGCCACCGCCGTGATCGCGGCCGGCATGCAGATCGAGCTTGGGCAGCTCGTCGCGGGTCAGCACGCCGTCGCCATTCGCGTCGAGCTGCTTGAAGCGCTTGAGCGCCACCGTCTGGAACTCGGACTCGCTGATCGCGCGATCGAAATTGAGATCGGCGGTCACCACCGGCTCGGGCGCGTCGAGGAAGCCGAAGCGGCCGGCGCCGAGGCGCGTCGGGTAAGGCGGATCGGTGACGTTGCCGTCGTCGTCGGTCTTGGCGAGGCTCGCATCGCCATAGGTGCTGAGCACGCGGATCTCGGGGGCGACGTTGCTCTCGTAATTCTCGATCTCGTCGGGGCCGATCATGTGATCGTGATCGAGGTCGAGCGTCTTGAAGAAGCGCATCGCGTCGTCGACGAACTCCTTGGGCGTGATCCTGTCGTCATGGTTCGCGTCGGCGCCGCGAAACCACATTTCGGCGGCCGAGACGCTGCCATCGGTGTGGAAGGGCTCGCCCATCGGGCTGATGAAGATGTGGCCGCCCGGAATCGGCGTGACCGGCGTCGCGGCGGGCGCGGTGCCGTTGACCGTGATCTGGGCGGGCGCGGCCGGAGCCGGGGCCGGCTGTGCGGCCGGAGCGGCCGGCGTCGCCTGAGGGGCCGCCATCGCGCCGCCCGCCAGGAGCAGCGCCGCCAGAGATACGCAAACCGTCCGCATCGTGATTCCCTTTGCCCTTGCCCGAGTGCGATAGCGCCCCGCGCGCGCCTTTCAAAGCGGCAGCAGCACGCGCGCCAGCAGCCCGCCTTCCGCCCGGTTGACCAGGGTGACGTCGCCGCCATGCGCCCGCGCCACCGCCCGCGCGCTGGCGAGGCCGAGGCCGCTGCCGCCCGTCTCCCGGTTGCGCGAGGGTTCGGCGCGGAAGAACGGCTCGAACACCCGCTCCAGCAGGTCCTCGGGCAGGCCCGGCCCGTCGTCCGCCACCTCGATCAGCGCATGGCCGTCGGGCCGCGCGATCCGGATCCGCGCCTGTCCGGCATAAGCGACGGCATTGCCGATCAGGTTGGCGAGCAGCGCCTTCAGCCCCGCCACGTCCGCCTCGATCACGACATCGTCGCCGAGCTCGACCGTCACGTCGGCGCCGAGATCGGCCATCTCGTCCGCCACGCTCTCGACCAGCGCGCGCAGGCTCAGTTTCTGCCGGCGCGGCGGGCGGCCGATGTCGCGCACGAAGGCGAGCGCGTTGCCGATCATCTCGCGCATCTCGTGGATGTCGGCCTCCATCGGCCCGCGCAGCTCCGGCCCGGCCTTCTCGACGCGCAGCGACAGGCGCATCAGCGGCGTGCGCAGATCATGCGCCATCGCCGCCGCCATGGTGACGCGATCGTCGACATAGCGGCGGATGCGCGCCTGCATCTCGTTGAACGCCTCGGCCGCCGTCGCGACCTCGGCCGGCCCGGCGACCGGCATGGGCTCGGCGCGCGGATCGCGGCCGAGCCGCTCGGCGGCGGCGGCGAACAGGCCGATCGGCTGCGCGATGCGCCGCGCCACCCACCAGGCGAAGGGCGCGACCGCGACCAGCAGGCCGAGCAGCCAGAGCAACATCCGCCAGTGCCAGGGCTCGATGCCGTGGCTGGCCGGGCGGACGACGCGCCAGCGCCCGTCGGGCAGGTGCAAGGCGGCGCTGAAATGGCCGAACAGCACCGGCTCGCGCATGTCCTCCTTCCAGCGCGGGCGGCGGATCGGCGACAGGAAGAGCGGCGGCCGGTCGAAGCTCAGCCGCACATCGTCCTGCCCGACGCCGAGCCGCTGCGCGAGCTCCCGGCGCTGGTGCATCGCCCGCTGGTCGTCCGCGTCGCCCGGCGGCGAGCTGGTCTCGGAAACGCGATAGGTCACCATGTCGCGCGCTTCGCCGTGCAGCTGCTGGGCGACCTCGGCGATGGGATAGATTCGCGGGGTCGGCGGCGGCACCGACACCAGCAACGCGAAATCGAGCAGCTGCGCGGCGATCAGCGCCGCCAGCATCACCCCGAAGATACGCAGGAACAGCGGCGGCCGGACCCAGGCCTTGCCGCTCACGCCTCCATCCTCACGTCCCGATCCTCACGTGGCCGTCACCTTGGGCACGAACAGATAGCCCTCGTTGCGCACGGTGCGGATCAGGTCGCTCTCGCCGGCGCGCAGCTTGCGGCGCAGGCGGGAGACCTGCACGTCGATGGCGCGATCGAAGGCGTCGCTGTCCGGCCCGCGCGCGGCATGGAGCAAAGCCTCGCGCGCCAGCACCCGGCGGGGATGCTCGACGAAGGCGCGCAGCACCGCGAACTCGCCGTCGGACAGATGGACGAGCACGCCGTCAGGATCGAACAGCTCGTGCGAATCGAGGTCCATCCGCCAGCCCTCGAAGGCGTAGCCCCGGCGCCCCTCCGCCTGCACCTCCGTCGCCGCGCTGCGCCGGAGCAGCGCACGGACATGGGCGAGGATCTCGCGCGGCGAGCAGGGCTTGGGCAGATAGTGATCGGCGCCGATCTCCAGCCCGACGATGCGGTCCTGCTCGTCGCCCAGCGCGGACAGGATGATCACCGGCGGCCCGCCCTGCTGGACGAGACGGCGGCAGGCGGACAGGCCGTCCTCGCCCGGCATCATCACGTCGAGCAGGATGAGGTCGATCCCGCCGCGCGCCAGCACCCGGTCCATCTCGGCGACGCTCGCCGCGGTGGTGACCTGATAGCCATAGGCGCCGAGCCGCTCGGCCAGCAGCACGCGGATGCCGGCATCGTCATCCACCACGAGCAGGTGGGCGAGCGCGCCGGCGGGGCGATCGGCGACGGAGACAGCCATGTTCATATCCTAGCGCATGAACGCCCCTTGTGTGCGCAGGATTTCAACGGTGCCGGCCGGCGGACATCCCGCCGACACAAAGGCGGGCGAGCAGAGGCCCGCTCACCTGAGGGGAATTCCATGCGCAGGACGTTGTTTGCCGCTCTCTCCGCCGCCACGCTGATCGCCGGGGCGGCCATCGCCGCCGATCCGCCGGCCCCGCCGGCACAGGGCATGGACCCGGCCCAGGCCGCCGCGTCGCGCGCCGACGACATGGCGCTGCTGCTCGGCCTGCGGCCCGACCAGCGGCCGGCGCTCGACGATTTCCTCGGCAAGATCGCCCCGCCCGCCGACGGCGACCGGCACGGCCCGCCCGACGGATCGTGGATGCAGGCGCGGATGGCCGCGATGCAGGATTATCGCGCGACGCTGGCGCCCGACCAGCAGGCGCGGTTCGACGCGCTCGAGCGGCTGCGGCGCGGCGGCATGGGCGGGCGCATGGGCGGCGGCCGGGGCCATTGGGGCGGCCGGGGCGGCGGGCCGGAGTAAATTCCTGCCCGATTCCAAACACGCTCTCTTCGTCCTCTTCGTCATCCCGGCGGAGGCCGGGATCCATTCGCGCAGCGCCGGCCGCATCACGAAACGGTGACCTCCGCGCGGTGCCAGGACCATGATCGTTGCGTGGAATGGATCCTGACCTTCGTCAGGATGACGGACAACAGGGCCGCGTTTGCGAGAGAGACAAGCGCTTTCGGGCGTGAGTTCGGATCGCGATACGGAAGCCGAGCAGGATGAGGCCGACGCCAGGCGGGCCTCCACCCACCCGTCAACCGGCAAAGGATGCCGGGGTATCGACATTCACAATCCTCCCCCGCCAGGGGGAGGTGGCACGCGAAGCCGACGGAGGGGGAGGATGGCGGAGTTCCATCGGGAACGCGCCGCCGCCCGCCCCCTCCGTCGGCTTCGCCGCCACCTCCCCCTGGCGGGGGAGGATTTTGTCGGTGCCGTCTGAATGCCGACAGGGCCTAAGGCTCCGGCCGCAGCCGGTACCCCACGCCCAGTTCGTTCACGATCAGCGCCGGGCGCGCCGCGTCCACCTCCAGCTTCTGGCGCAGCGCACGGACGACGATGCGGAGATATTCCACCCGGTCGGCCTGGGCCGGGCCCCACACCTCGCGCAGGATCTGGGCGTGGCTCAGCACCCGGTCCGGCCGGGCGGCGAGCAGCGCCAGCACGCCATATTCCTTCGGCGCGAGATGCACCTCCTCGCCGGCGCGGGTGACGCGGCGCTTGTCGAGATCGATCACCACGTCGCCCGCCTCGACGCGATGCTCCGCGCCCTGCGAATCGAGCCGGTGGCGCAGGCCGGCGCGGACCCGGGCGAGCAGTTCCTCGGTGTCGAAGGGCTTGGTGAGATAGTCGTCCGCGCCGAGATCGAGCGCCGCCACCTTCTCGCTGGTCGATTCGCGCGCCGAGACGACGATCAGGGTGGTCTGCGCCTGCCGCTTGATCAGCTGCACCAGCTCCAGCCCGTCGCGATCGGGCAGGCCGAGATCGAGCAGCACCACCTGCGGCTTCTCGATCGGCAGCAGCGACAGCGCCTCGCGCGCCGTCGCGGCCTCGGCGACATCGTGGCCGGCGCGCTCCAGCGTGACGCGCAGCAGGCGGCGGATGGCGGGATCATCCTCGATCACCAGCAGCTTGGCGGCAATGGACATGGTGGGATTGATGGGGCTCCACAGGCGGTCGCGCAATGAGGAAATCCCGTTTCGGCATTAGCACGATATAAGCGGCGTGGAGTAGCAGCCCGGCGACGGGTAGAAGGGATGCGATGACCGAAGACCTCCGCCCCTCGCCCGAAGCCCTGCTCAAGCAATCCGCGCGCGAGGCGCGCGGGCGCCTGCGCATCTTCCTCGGCGCCGCGCCGGGCGTCGGCAAGACCTACGAGATGCTGCTCGACGGCGCCGAGAAATTGCGCGCCGGCATCGACGTGGTGATCGCCGTGGTGGAGACGCATGGCCGCGCCGACACCCACGCGCTCACCGAGCCGTTCGAGGTCGTCCCCCGCAAGATCTTCGACCATCGCGGCCACAAGCTCGCCGAGATGGATCTCGACGCGGTGCTCGCCCGCCGGCCGCAATTGGCCCTGGTCGACGAATTCGCCCATTCCAACGTGGAAGGCAGCCGCCATCCCAAGCGCTGGCAGGACGTGCAGGAGCTGCTCGACGCCGGCATCGACGTCGCCACCACGCTCAACATCCAGCATGTCGAGAGCCTCAACGACGTGGTGGCCAGCTGCGCCCGCGTCCGTGTGCGCGAGACGGTGCCGGACAGCGTGTTCGAGGATGCCGAGATCGAGGTGGTCGACATCCCGCCCGACGACCTGATCGAGCGGCTGAAGGACGGCAAGGTCTATGTGCCGGAGGAGGCGACCCGCGCCCTCCAGCATTTCTTCTCCAAGCCCAATCTCTCCGCCCTGCGCGAGATGGCGCTGCGCCGCGCGGCGATGAGCGTCGACCGGCAGATGCTGGAGATGCTCGATGCGGGCGCGCTGCCCGGCGCCTATGCCGGCGGCGAGCGGGTGCTGGTCGCGGTGTCGGAGCAGCCGGGCTGCGACATGCTGATCCGGGTGGCGAAGCGCCTGTCCGACGCGCTCCGCGCGCCGTGGACGGCGGTGGTGATCGAGACGGCGCGCGCGGAGGGCTTCGGCGAGGAGGAGCGGCAGCGCGTCGCCGACGTGCTGCGCCTCGCCGCCAGCCTCGGCGCCACCATCGCGCGGATGCCGGCCGAGAATGTCGCGCAGGGCCTGCTCGACCAGATCGCCGCGACGCGCGCGACCCAGCTCGTCCTCGGCAAGTCGCGGCGCAGCTGGTGGTTCGAGCTGCGCCATGGCTCCGTCGTCCAGCGGATGATCCAGGAGGGGCCGGAGGGCCTCGCCCTCCATGTCATCCCGGCGACCCGCCCGGCCGAGAATCGCGGCCGGGGCCTCGCCCCGATCGTCGAGGGCTGGGGCGGCCCGCTGCCCTATGTGATCGCCACGCTGCTGGTGGCGATCACCACCGTCGTCGACCATTTCGCCGAGCCGCTGGTCGGCGCCGGCGGGCTGGACCTGATCTACCTGCTGCCGGTGATCCTCACCGCCCAGCGCTTCGGCCTGCGCCCCGGCCTCTACGCCAGCTTCGTCGCCGGCTTCGCCTATAATTTCTTCTTCCTGCCGCCGCTCCACACCTTCACCATCGCCGATCCGCAGAGCCTGCTGACCATGTGCGTGCTGATCGGCATCGCCGCTCTGGTGAGCAACCTCGCCGGCCGCCTGCGGATGCGGGCCAATCTGTCGGCCCGCAGCGCGTCCGAGAATGCGCAGGTGGCCGCCTTCGCGCAGGCGCTGGCGCGGGCCTCGACCTGGCAGGAGACGGCCAATACCGTCTGCCACGAGATCGGCAGCCTGCTCGCCTGCGACACGATGCTGATGGCCGAGCGCGGCGGCATCCTCACCGTGATGGCGGCCGAGCCCGCCGCCTCGCCGCTCGGCCCCGTGGACCAGGCGGCGGCGGAATGGTGCTGGTCCAAGGGCGAGCCCGCCGGGCGCGGCACCGCGACCCTCACCGCCGCCGACTGGCAGTTCCACCCGCTCAAGACGTCGCAGGGCACGCTCGCCGTGCTCGGCCTGGCCCGCGCCGACGGCACCGATCCGGTCCCGGCCGACCGCACCGTCCTGCTCTCGACCATCGCCAACCAGGCCGCGCTGGCGCACGAGCGGCTGCGCATGGAGGGCGAGATGCGCGAGCTCGGCCTGCTCAAGGAGCGGGATCGGCTGCGCGCCGCCTTGCTCTCCTCGATCGGGCACGATCTGCGCACCCCGCTCACCTCGGTGGCGGGCGCGATCGAGGCGCTCGCGGCCGAGACGCCGGGATCGCCCGAAGTGGCGATGGCGCGGCAGGAGGTGCAGCGGCTCAAGCGCTTCCTCGACAATCTCGTCGACATGGTGCGCATCGATGCCGGCGCGCTGCAACTGGAGCCCGAGCCGATCGACCTGACCGACGCGGCCGGCGCCGCCGTCCACGATCTCAAGGAGACGCTGGCGCGCAACCGCATCGACCTCGCGATTCCGGCGACCCTGCCGCTGGTCCGCGCCGATCCGCGCCTGCTCCACCACATCCTGATCAACCTGCTGGCCAACGCCGCCCAGCACGGCGCGCCGGACGGTCCGATCGCGATCGAGGCGCGGCGCACGGCGGGCGCCGTCCTGCTCCAGGTGCGCGATCGCGGCCCCGGCATCCAGCCCGGCGACGAGGAGGCGATCTTCGAGACCTTCGCGCGCGGCAAGGGCAGCGACCGCAGCGGCGATTCCGGCCTCGGCCTCGCCATCGTCAAGGGCTTCGCCGACGCGATGGGCATCGAGGTCGCCGCCGCGACCGACCCCGACGGCGGCGCGCTGTTCACGCTGACCATTCCGGAACAGGCGCTCGTGGCGGCCTGATCCAGTCTCACGGGGCTAATACAACCCCACCCCGTTGGGGCCGACCCCACCCCGTTCGGGCTGAGCCTGTCGAAGCCTTGTCCTCGCCCTTCGTCATGCCAGCGAAAGCTGGCATCTCAGGCGGCACGCGCCGCGCCCGCCCCAGGGAGACCCCAGCTTTCGCTGGGGTGACGGGAGGAAAAAGAAAGGCTCAGCCCGAACGGGTTGATGGGTTTCCACGCTAAACCCGGTTGCTATTGAACGATCGTGACGCAATGGTCCCGCCCACCTCCGGGGGGACACGGGGAGACCTTCGTTGCGCCGCAGACATTTTCTCGCCTCGCTGCCCGCCGCCGCCATCGCGGCGCCCCTGCTCGCCGAGGCTTCGGCGCCGCTGCCCGGCTTCCAGCCGGCCGGTGACGAGCGCTTCATCCGGCCCGACGTCCATGCCGGGGACCGGCCGGTGGGCGCCAGCTTCGCCACGCGCAGCGCGGTCTACGGCATCAACGGCGCGGCCGGATCGGCCCAGCCGCTCGCCACGCTGGCCGCGATCGACACGCTCAAGAAGGGCGGCTCGGCAGTCGACGCCGCGATCGCGATGAACGCCTGCCTGGGCTTCCTCGAGCCCACCTCCTCGGGCATCGGCGGCGACTGCTTCGCGATGATCTGGGACCCGGCGCAGAAGAAGGTGGTCGGCCTCGCCGGCTCGGGCGGCTCGCCCCACGCGCTCACCCTGGAGATCGCCCGGTCGCGCGCGAAGAACGGCGCGCTGCCGGCGCTCGGCGCGATCGCGGTGTCGGTGCCGGGCGCGCTGGACGGCTGGTGGATGATGCACCAGCGCTACGGCAAGCTGAAATGGGCGGAGCTGTTCGAGCCGGCCATCCATTATGCCGAGCAGGGCGTGCCGGTGCCCGAGATCATCGCGCATTACATTCGCGGCAACCTCAAGGTGTTCCTCCGCCCCGGCTCCGGCGTCGAGGAGACGGACAATGCGATTCGCACCTACGGCATGGGCCATGGCGGCCCGCAGACCGGCCAGATCTTCCGCAACCCGGATCTCGCCCGCACCTACCGGATGATCGCGCAGGGCGGCCGCGACGTCTTCTACCAGGGCGCAATCGCGCAGACGATCGAGGCCTATTTCAAGCGGATCGGCGGCTGGATGACGCAGGCCGACCTCGCCGCCCATCACGGCGAATGGATCGAGCCGCACCGGACCGACTATCGCGGCGTCACCGTCCATGCGCTGGGCGCCAACACGCAGGGCATCGCCACGCTGCAGATGCTCAACATGCTCGAGCATTTCGACATGCGCGGCGCCGGCTTCCAGTCGCCGCTGTCGATCCACCTGCAGGTCGAGGCCAAGCGCTTGGCCTATGAGGATCGCGCCCGTTATTATGCCGATCCGCACTTCGCCAAGGTGCCGGTCGAGTGGCTGGTCTCGAAGGACTATGCGGCCCAGCGCGCGAAGCTGATCAACCCCGCCAAGATCACGATGCCGGTCCATCCGGGGCAGGCGCCGAGCCATGGCGACACCACCTATTTCTCCTGCGCGGACAGCAGCGGCATGATGGTGTCGATGATCCAGTCCAACTTCCGGGGCATGGGCTCCGGGCTGGTGGCGGATGGGCTGGGCTTCATGTTCCAGGATCGCGGCCAGCTCTTCTCGCTGAAGGACGGCCATCCGAACATCTACGCGCCCGGCAAGCGGCCTTTCCAGACGATCATCCCCGGCTTCGCGACGCGGGGCGACGCGCCCTGGCTCGCCTTCGGGGTGATGGGCGGCGACATGCAGCCGCAGGGCCAGACCCAGATCATCGTCAACCGCGAGGATTATGGGCTGGACGTGCAGGCGGCGGCGGATTCGCCGCGCTGGCATCATGAGGGCTCTTCCCAGTCGATGGGCGAGGATTCGGCGGGCCTGCCGCCATCGGGGCTGCTGCGGCTGGAAAGCGGCGTGCCGGAGGCGACCCGGGCGGCGCTGGCCTCGATGGGCCATGTGATTGGCGCGTCGGACGGCGGCTTCGGCCGCTACGAATGCGTCGAGTACAAGCCGGACGCGGGGCAGCTGGTCTATGCGGCCGCGAGCGAGATGCGCGCGGACGGGTGCGCGCTGGCGTATTGACGTCTTTCCTCCTCCGTCACCCCAGCGAAAGCTGGGGTCTCGGGCGGCGGGCACAGCGCCCGCCCCAGGGAGATCCCAGCTTTCGCTGGGATGACGGAGGGGGGCTCATATCGAGCATCCAAGCTCCGTTCGTCCTGAGCGAAGTCGAAGGACGGGCTGCAAGCGCTGCGTGTGGGGCCCGTCCTTCGACTTCGCTCAGGACGAACGGTGATATGGCTCGCCCCCGGGAGGGAGAGTGTCACTCCTCCCGCTTCGCCCCATCCAGCCGCGCATCCCTCCGCGCCTGCTCCGCCGCGTCGCGCTCTTTCTCCGCCTTGGTCCGCCCGAACTTCGCGCGATTGGCCTCCGCCTGCTTCCCCGCCTCCACCTTGGCCCGCGCCTTGCGCGCCTTGTTGAGGTTGACGATCCCGGCCATCAGCGGCTCCCCAGATGCGCGGCGAGCCACTGCGCCGCCTGATCGGGCGAGGCCTTGCCGCTGTCGCGATCGACCATGTAATTGGCCTGCCGCATCGCCGCCACCGGGATCGCGCCGACCAGCGGCCGCAACGCCGCGAGGAAGCGCGCATCGCCCGCATGATCCGGCGACACCAGCAGGATCGCGTCATAGCCCGGCAGCGCGTGCTTCGGATCGCCCAGCACCGCCAGATCGTCCGCCGCGATGCGCCCGTCGGACGAGAAAGCGGAGATCACATCGGCCTGCCCGCTTTCCAGCGCGCGATACATGAAGGTGGGCGCATAGGCCCGCTGCGCCGCGAAATGCAGGCCGTAGGCGGATTGCACCGCCCGCCATTCGGGCCGCGACAGGAACTCCAGGTCCGCCCCCAGCCGCAGCGACGGCGCGGCGGCGGCGAGGCCCTGCAGGTCGCCGATCCCCCGTCCCTTCTTCATCGCCAGCGCATAGGCATTCTCGAAGCCGAGCGGGCCGACCAGCGCGGCGGGCCTCAGGAAGGCGGCGATGCCGGCCAGCGTCTCGGCGCGCGGCGCCGGCTTGTCGCGGTGCATCGAATCCGCCCAGAACGTGCCGGAATAATCGACATAGACATCGATATCGCCCTGCCGCAGCGCGCGCAGCGCCACCGCCGAGCCCAGCCCCTCGCGATAGCTGACGGCATAGCCGGCTTGCTCCAGCCGCGCGCCGATCAGCCGGGCGAGGATATATTGCTCGGAGAAATTCTTGGCGCCGACCACCACGGTCTTCTGCCCGCCGCCCATGAGCGGCGCGCAGGCCGCGAGCAGCCCGATCGCGACGCCCGCCGCGCCGAGCCAGAGCGACCAGCGCTCGCGCTTCGCCAGCCCGCGCTCGACCAGAGCGAGCAGCCCGTCCGCCACCAGCGCCAGCGCCGCCGAGGCGAGGCAGCCTTTCAGCACCTGCGCCCAATCCTCGGTCTGGAGCCCCGCGAAGATCAGGTTGCCGAGGCTCGCCGCGCCGACGGTGGTGGCGAGCGTCGCGGCGCCGATCGTCCAGACGGTGGCGGTGCGGATGCCGGCCATCACCACCGGCGCGGCGAGCGGCGCCTCGACCAGCCGCAGCCTTTGCAGGGGCGTCATGCCGATGCCGTCCGCCGCCTCCGCCACCGCCGGATCGAGGCCGCGCACCCCCGCCACGACGTTGCGCAGGATCGGCAGCAGCGCATAGAGGGTCAGCGCCGCCCAGGCCGGCAGGAAGCCGAGCGCCGGCACGCCATGCCCGACCATCAGCAGCAGCGGGTAGAAGAGCGCCAGCAGCGCGAGGCCGGGAATGGTCTGGATCGCGCCCGCCACGCCCAGCACCACGCCGGCCAGCCGCGGCCGCCGCGCCGCGGCGAGGCCGAGCGGCAGCGCGATCAGCAGCGCCAGCCCCAGCGCCGCGGCGGCGAGGAGGATGTGGTGGGCGGCGAGGGAGAGGATTTCGGTCAATGTCCTCCCCTCTCTGACGGCTTTCCTCCCCTCCCTGAAAGCACATCGGGTGAACAGCGCCCCGCGCTGTTCAGGCCATGCCGGGGGCATGGCCGACCCGATGCGGGGTCGGGGGTGGGTGGAGGCTGGGTGATACGGCAGCCCGGCGCGATACCGCATCCGTATCGCGTGCCTCGACCCACCCCCAGCCCCTCCCTTCCAGGGAGGGGAGAAGGAGCGGCATTCGCCGTTGTAGCGCCACCTCCACTCCCGTTCGCCCTGAGCTTGTCGAAGCCTGCCCTGAGCGACGCCGAAGGGGGCTGTCCTTTCCTTTCTCCGCACAAAGGGGGGAAAGACAGTGCTTCGACAAGCTCAGCACGAACGGATGCGGAATTGCCTGTCACCCCCTGAGCGCCTCGATCGCGGCGGCCTGCCGCGCCGGCACCGCGACCAGCGCGTCCGCCTCCGGCCCGGCCTCGCCGGAGAGCATGCCCGCCGGCGTCGCGTCCGCCACGATCCGCCCCCGAGCCATCACCAGCACGCGATCGGCCAGCAGCAGCGCCTCGGCCATGTCGTGCGTCACCATCAGGCTGGTGAGGCCGAGCCGGCCGTGCAGGTCGCGGTAGCGCCGGCCGATCGCATCGCGCGTCACCGGGTCGAGCGCGCCGAACGGCTCGTCGAGCAGCATCAGCCTCGCCCCCGTCGCCAGCGCCCGCGCCACGCCGACCCGCTGCCGCTCGCCGCCCGACAACGCATCGGGCCGGCGCGCGGCGTAATCGCCGGGCAGGTCCACCATCTCCAGCAGCCCGGCCACGTCCGGCGGGGCATGGCCCGCGACACGGGGCGGCAAGGCGATATTCTCGGCGACATTCATGTGCGGCATCAGCCCGATCGACTGGAAGACATAGCCGATCCGCCGCCGCAGCACGGGCGCCGGCCCCGCCCCGGCATCGCGCCCGTCGATCGTCACGCGCCCGGCATCGGGCTCGACCAGCCGGTTGACCATCCGCAGCAGGGTCGACTTGCCCGCCCCCGATCCGCCGACCAGCGCCACGAAGCTTCCGGGCGCGATGGTGCAGTCGACACCGTCCACGGCGAGCGCGCCGAACCGCTTGGTCACGCCTTCGAACCGCACTTCGGGGCCACGTTCCGCCATTTGCCCTTCCTGCCTCAGTCTTTCCCTTTTCGTCACCCTGAACTTGGTTCAGGGTCCATTCGCGCTTCGCCCCATCGGGAGTGCCGCGCGAATGGATCCTGACCTTCGTCAGGATGACGAAGGAAAGCCGCTCCGGTTGCCATGAACGACCGCCAGACGATATGGGGCCCGGCCCCCGACGCGGACGCCATCGAGGCGATGGCCCGCGCCGCCATGGCCCGCCTGCCCGAGGCGTTCCGCGCCCATCTCGACGGCGTGGTGCTGCAGGTGGAGGATTTCGCCGACGACGAAACGCTGGAGGCGATGGGCATCGACGATCCCTTCGCGCTGTCCGGCCTCTATACCGGCCGCCCGGTCGGGATGAAGAGCGTCGACGACAGCGGCACCATGCCCGACGTGATCCACCTCTACCGCCGCCCCCTGCTCGACGAATGGGCGGAGGGCGAGGTGACGCTGGAAGCGCTCGTCACCCACGTCATGATCCACGAGATCGGCCATCATTTCGGCCTGTCCGACGCCGACATGCACGCGCTGGAGGATGGCGCCGGATGATGCTCGCGCTGCGGAACATCGCGTGCCTGCGCGGCGACCGGCTGCTGTTCGAGCGACTGTCGCTGGACGTGGCGGCCGGCGAGGCGTGGGTCGTCACCGGCCCCAACGGCGTCGGCAAATCGAGCCTGCTGCGCATCGCCGCCGGGCTGCTGCGCGCCTCCGCCGGCACGGTGGAGCGTGGTGCGAAGGTGGCATGGCTGGGCGAGGCGACGGCGCTCGACGGCGACCGGACGCTCGGCGAGGCGCTCGATTTCTGGGCGCGGCTGGACGGCACCCGGCCGGATGGCGCGATGGAGCGGATGGGCATCGCCCATCTCCGCCGCGTGCCGGTGCGCTATCTCTCGACCGGCCAGCGCCGCCGCGCCGCGATCGCCCGCACCGTCGCCAGCGGCGCGCCGCTCTGGCTGCTGGACGAGCCGGCCAACGGGCTGGATGCGGAGGGGATGGAGCGACTGGGCGACGCGATCCGCGCGCATCGCGAAGGCGGCGGGGCGGTGATGGCGGCGACGCATCTGCCGCTGCCCATCGAGGGGACGGCCGAATTTTCCCTCTCTCCGTCATCCCAGCGAAAGCTGGGATCTCGGGCGGTACGCGCCGCGCCCGCCGAGAGAGATCCCAGCTTTCGCTGGGATGACGCATTGGAGGGGGAGGAATGATCCTCCCCCTCATCCTGCGCGACACCCACCGGGGCCTGCGCGCCGCCGGGCTGCCGGTGGCCTTCTTCCTGATCGCGGCGACACTCTTCCCCTTCGCCGTCGGGCCGGACGCGCGGCTGCTCGCCAAGGCGGGCGGCGGAATGCTCTGGCTCGCCGCCCTGCTCGCCGCCTTGCTGCCGATCGAGCGGCTGGTCGCCCCCGATGCCGAATCGGGCGTGCTCGATCAGCTCGCCGCGCGGGGCATCGCCGACGAGGGCATCGCCGCCGCCAAGATCGCCGCGCACTGGCTCGCTTTCGGGCCGCCGCTGATGCTGGCGGCGCTGCCCGGCGCCGCGCTGCTCGGGCTGGACGGGCCGACGCTCGGCCGGCTGGAGGCGGGGCTCGCCATCGGCACGCCCGCGCTCGCCGCGCTCGGCGTGACGGTGGCGGCGCTCACCGCCGGACTGCGCGGCGCCGGCGCGCTGGCCGGCCTCGTCCTGCTGCCGCTCGCCGTGCCGCTGCTGATCTTCGGCGCCGGAGCGCTGGCGCCGGGCGATGCCCAGGCCTTGAAGCTGCTTGCCGCGACCGCCCTGCTGATCACCTTCGGCGCACCCTTCGCGGCGGGTGCGGCGTTGAAAAGCCATCGAGACTGACGGAGCCTGCCATGAAGCATCTTGCCCTCGCCCTCGTCCTTGCCACCCCGCTGCTGGCCGGGGCCGCGCCGGCCGCGCCCCGCGCCGCCGCCGCGCCCGCGCGCATCCAGACGGTGACGGTCACCATGAAGGACCGGAAGTTCCACCCGCAGGTGATCCGCCTGAACCGCGACCAGCTGACCCGCATCGTGCTGGTGAACCGCGACATGAGCGGCCACAATTTCTCCGCCAAGGGCTTCTTCAGCCGCGCCGACGTGCGCGACGAGGGCGCGGGATCGCAGGCGATCCGCGAGGGGATCGTCACCGTCCGCTCGGAATCGACCCGCTCCTTCCTCGTCACGCCCCGCGCGCGCGGGCCGTTCAATCTCACCTCGTCGGTCGCGCTCGATGTCGCGTCGGGGATGCAGGGGCAGATCCTCGTTTACTGAGTCTGCCCGACCCTCTCTTCCGTTCGGGCCGAGCCTGTCGAAGCCCTGTCCTTTCCCCTTTCCCGTCACCCCAGCGAAAGCTGGGGTCTCCGTGGGGCGGGCGCCGCGCGTGCCGCCTGAGATCCCAGCTTCCGCTGGGATGACGAAGAGAAGGAAGGACAGGGCCCTTCGACTGCCTGCCAAGGCAGGCGCTCAGGACAGGGCTTCGACAGGCTCAGCCCGAACGGATGGGTTTCAGCCCTTGGCCGACCACCGCGCGAAGATGGCGGTCGGCAGCAGCAGCCCCCGCGCCTCCTCGCGCACCGCCATCTCGCCGGCCTCGACCGTGCCGCCGAGCGCCTCGGTCGCCTGCCGCAGCAGCTCGGCGATGGCGAGCGCCGACATGCGCACCGCATAGACGGTGAGGACGAGGAACTTCGATTCCCGGTCGAGCAGCCTCACGCAATCGGCGATCAGGCCGGGCAGGCCCTCCTCCAGCCGCCACGTCTCGCCCGTGGGCCCGCGGCCGAACTTGGGGGGATCGAGCATGATCCCGGCATAATGCCGCTCGCGCCGCACCTCGCGCGCGGTGAACTTGGTGGCGTCGTCGATCATCCAGCGGATCGGCCTGTCGGCCATGCCGGAGAGCATCGCATTGGCCTTGCCCTGCTCGACCGATTTCTTGGAGGCATCGACATGGGTGACCTTCGCGCCCCTGGCGGCCAGCGCGAGGCTGCCGACGCCGGTATAGCCGAACAGGTTCATCACCTCGTCCCCCTCAGCGACGCGATCGCGCATCCACGCCCATTGCGGCGCCATGTCGGGGAAGAATTGCAGGTGGCGAAAGGGGGTGTTGGCGGCGTGGAACCTCACGTCCTGCCAGCCGAGCGGCCAGTCGCGCGGGACATTGCCCTTGAGGTGCCAGCGCCCGCCGCCCTCCTCGTCCGAAGCGCCGACGAACTCGCCGTCATGCTTCCATTCGGGGCTGGCCGGCGCCCACATCGCCTGCGGCTCGGGGCGGACGAAGCGGAAGCGGCCATAGCGCTCCAGCTTCCGGCCATGGCCGGAATCGACGAGGCCGTAATCGGCCCAGGGCTCGGTGACGAGGGTTTGCAGGCGCATTCTCAAAACCCGTTCGCACTGAGCGAAGTCGAAGTGCGGGCTTCAGGCGCCACGCGTGCAGCCCGTCCTTCGACTTCGCTCAGGACGAACGGAGGAGGGGCGTCAAGCGACACGGGCCAGCTTGCCGCCGACGCTGGCGGTCGCGAGGCCGCCGCCGATCGCCTCCTGCGCGGCGCGGCGGGCGTGGGCGACGTCCACCGCGTCGATCTGCGCCACCGTCTCGGCCACCGGCACGATGCGGCCATGGACCTGGATCTGGCGGGCGAGATGGTCGCAGCGCGCCTGCACCGATTCGAGGCCCATCAGCAGCCCCGCCTTGGCCTGCGCCTGGGCGCGCGCCAGCTCCGCGTCGGTCAGGTCCTCGGCGGTGCGCGCCAGCACCTCGCGGGCCAGCGCGAAGGCGCGCGGCGCGTCCGCCTTGGCCGAGGCGCAATAGACGCCGAGCTGCCCGGTGTCCGCCGCCGCGCTGCTCCACGCATAGACCGAATAAGCGAGGCCGCGCTGCTCGCGCACCTCCTGGAACAGGCGGGAGGACATGCCGCCGCCCGCCGCGCTGGCGAACAGGTTGAGCGCATAGGCATCGCCATGGCGCTGGTCGACGCCGGGATGCGCGAAGGCGACATGCACCTGGTCGAAGCGCCGCGCGTCCGTCACCACGCCCGAGCCGAAGCGCGCCGGCTCGAAGGCGGGCGGCGCGCCTGCGGCGAGATCGCCGAACCGCGCCTCGGCCAGCTTCAGCAGCGCGTCCTCGTCCACCTTGCCGGCGGCGGCCAGCACGAGGCCCGCTGGCCTGTACTGCTCCTCCAGCCAGCGGCGGAGCGCGGCCACGTCGATCGCGGCGATGGTCTGCGCATCGCCCAGCACCGGCCGGCCATAGGTCTGGCCCGGATAGGCGGCGGCGGCGAGATGATCGAAGATGATGTCGTCGGGCGTGTCGCGCGATTCGCCGAGCTCGGCCAGCACCACCTGCTTCTCGCGCTCCAGCTCCTCGGCCGAGAAATGGGGGCTGCGGACGAGATCGGCGATGAGATCGACACCCAGCGCGAGATCGTCCGGCAGCAGGCGCGCGTGGAAGACGGTGGTGTCGCGCGAGGTCCAGGCGTTGAGCTGCCCGCCGACATCCTCGGCCGCCTCGGCGATCTGGCGCGCGTCCCGATCGCCCGCGCCCTTGAACACCATATGCTCGACCATGTGGGCGAGCCCGGTGAGATGCGCCGCCTCGGACCGGCTGCCGACATCGGCATAGAGGCCCACCGCCAGCGTCTCGACGCCCGGCATCGGATCGACCGCGACGGTCAGCCCGTTGGCGAGGCGGTGGAGGCGCGGGCTCAAGCCTTCGGCCTCGCGCGCTCGGCGATATAGCCGGTGACCGCCTCGAAGGTGGCGGGAAGGACGGCGCAGCGTTCCTCCTTCTCCATCAGCCCGGCGATGCGTTCGGGCAGCGGGGCGCGCACGCCGATCGCCGCCTCCACCGCGTCGCCGAACTTGGCGGGGTGCGCGGTGGCGAGCGTCACCACCGGCACGTCGGCCGGCAGATCGGCGGCGCGCGCCGCCGCGAGCCCGATCGCGGTGTGCGGATCGATCACCTGGCCGGACGCGTACGCCCAGCGCATCGCGTCCGCCATGCCGGCATGATCGACGCGGGCGCTGGCGAAATCCGCCGCCGCCTGGGTCCGCTGCGCCGGCGACAGGGCCATCGTCCGGTCGCTCTCGAAGCCCCGCATCGCCGCGGCCAGCGCGCCCGCGTCGCGGCCGTGGAGATCGAACAGCAGCCGCTCGAAATTGGAGCTGACCTGGATGTCCATCGAGGGCGTCGCGGTCGGCGTCACCGTGCCGGTCGAATAATCGCCGGCCGACAGCGCGCGGTGGAGGATGTCGTTGACGTTGGTCGCGACGATCAGCCGCGCCACCGGCAGGCCCATCTTCTTGGCGACATAGCCGGCGAACACGTCGCCGAAATTGCCCGTCGGCACCGAGAAGGCGACGGCGCGGTGCGGCGCCCCCAGCCGCACGCCGGCATAGAAATAATAGACGATCTGGGCCGCCAGCCGCGCCCAGTTGATCGAGTTCACCGCCGACAGCTGGAAGCGGCCGGCGAAATCCTTGTCACCGAACATCGCCTTCACCAGCGCCTGCGCCTGGTCGAAATCGCCCTCGATCGCGATGTTGTGGACGTTGGGCGCCAGCACCGTGGTCATCTGCCGGCGCTGCACGTCGGACACGCGGCCCTGCGGGTGCAGCATGAAGATGTCGATATGCGCGCGGTTCGCCACCGCCTCGATCGCCGCGGACCCGGTATCGCCCGAGGTCGCACCGACGATGGTGAGATGCTGGTCGCCGCCGGACAGGAAGCGCTCGAACAGCAAGCCGAGCATCTGCAGCGCGACGTCCTTGAAGGCGAGCGTCGGGCCGTGGAACAGCTCCAGCAGGAAATGGCGATGGTCGAGCTGGGCGAGCGGGGTCACCGCCGCATGGCTGAACCGGCCATAAGCGGCCTCGCACAGCGCGCGCAGGTCCGCCTCGGAGAGCGCGTCGCCGACGAAGGGCGCGAGGATGCGCACCGCCGTCTCGGCATAAGAGAGGCCGGCCAGCGCCTCGATCTCCCGCGTGCCGAGCGTCGGCCACGCCTCGGGGACGTAAAGCCCGCCGTCGGAGGCGAGCCCGGCGAGGGTGGCGGCCTGGAAGCCGAGCGCGTCGGCCTGCCCACGGGTGGAAATGTAGCGCATATGGCCGCGCGGCCTAGACGACGGGGGGTTCAGGGGCAAGCGGAACGGCCTGCATTCGGCAATCCTCCCCCGCCAGGGGGAGGTGGCAGGCGTCAGCCTGACGGAGGGGGAGGACGGCGGAGTTCCATGGACAACGTGCCGCCGCCCGCCCCCTCCGTCGGCTTCGCCGCCACCTCCCCCTGGCGGGGGAGGATCCCCCCGTCGCCGCGCCGGCATGCGGCCCGGGACGCTTATGCGCCCCTTATGCGGCGCTTATGATCCGCGCCCCGGACACCTCTCGATTTCGAATGGGGGGCGATCCTAGCTTTGGGGATGCCGGGCACGGGCATCAGGCTCGCCCCCGCAGGAAAGACGATCATGTCCAGTCACCGATGCGTGGCGTTCCGCACCTCCATTCTCACCGTCGGCCAGGATCCCGCCGGGCGCTGGCTCGTCCAGGATGATGCCGGCCTCATCGAGGGGCTCTTCCGCACGCGGGAGACCGCCCTGGGCTTCGCCCGTTCCGAGCGCGACATCCACAGCGCCACGATCGCGATCAGCGCCGCGCCGCTGACCGCCCGGCTGCTGCACTGAGGAGGGACCGATGATGCTCCTCACCGTGCTCGCCGCCATCTTCCTGCTGATCGCGGTCACGCGGCCGGGCCCCGGCCGGCTGCGCTTCGGCCGCTCTCGGCGGCGGCACCTCTCCGCCCCGATCGACCGCCCCGTCGGCGCGCCCGATCCGACGCTCGGCCTGCGCGATCCCACACGCCGGCTTTGAAGCTTGAGAGCCCCGCGCTTCGCCCCTGGCCCGTTCAGCCTGAGCGAAGTCGAAGGCCATGCGTAGCGGCTGCGCTTCGACCTCGCTCAACGTGAATGGCGGAGGTGATTCCGCCCCCCAAATCCCCGCTTCACCCGGAGCTTATCATGGCCACCCGCCTTCACCTTCGCCCCCACGCCGCCAGGCCCCCAGCGCCGCTCAGCGACGCCGCCCGCGCCTACGACACGGTAGCGGCCACCTATTTCGACCATGCCGAGGGCAAGGACAGCGGCCTGTTCGCCTTCGGCGGCGCGCACGGCTTCACCGACAGGGCGCTGTGGGCGCGGCTCGACGCCATGCTCGTCCGCCTGTGGACCGAGGGGCGCCGCGCGATCCGCATCCTCGATGCGGGCTGCGGGCCGGGCACCTGGCTGCTGCGCCTCGCCGTGCGGGCGCGCGACCTGGGCTTCACCGCGATCGAGGGGCGCGGCGTCGATTGCGCGCCGGCGATGATCGGGCTGGCCCGCTCGCGCCGGCGCCTCGCGCTCGATCCGCATATCGGCCTGCGCTTCGACGTGGGCGACCTGCTCGACGCGCTCGACGAGGAGGAGGAAGGCTCGTTCGACATCGTGCTGTGCCTGAACGGCGTGCTCAACCACCTGACCGCCGACCAGCGGGCGCGCGCCGCGGCCGCGATGGAGCGGGTGTGCGACGGGGAGGTGTTCGTCACCGGCTACAGCGTCGGCGGCAATCCCTCCCTCTACCTCGCCGATGCCTTCGACGTGCGGCAGTTCCGGCAGGACAATGAGCGGGACCGGCTCGAAATCCACCTGGCCGACGGCCGCTGCCTGCAGCTCCCGTCCCATCTCTTCACCGCCGAGGAGCTGGCCGGCCTGTTCTCGTGCCGGGTGGAGCGGCTGGAGCTCGCCGGGCTCGACCTCTTCCACGCCCGCTTCCACGACAATCCGCGCTACAATCCGAAGGGGCTCGACCATCACCGGCGCGACGACGAGCTGGATCGGCTGGAACGGCTTTGCGAGACCATGCCGGCGCTGATCGATTCCGCCTCGCAGATCCTGTTCCATGGGCGCTGCCCGGCGGGCGCGGGGTGAAGTCCATGTCGCCCCAAATCCTCCCCCCGGAGGGGGGGACCGCCCGCAGGGTGGTGGTGGAGTAGCGACGCCGGGGGCTGGGGCCGCGCATGCCACGAGCGCCGCATCCACCCCTCGATCCCGCCCCAAACAAATCCCATCGCATTCCGCCGTCATCCCGGCGGAGGCCGGGATCCATTCGCGCGGCGCTGGCGGGATAGCGGCGGCAGGGCCCGCATGCGGCGCCAGGCCATCTTCGCGGCACCCAATGGATCTTGACCTTCGTCAGGATGACGGCGCATTCATGGCGTCCGAAATCGAAATGCGGGGTCGCCCCGTCACCTTGACAATTTAGAACAAATCAAGTACGAACTCTGCTGGCGCTTTTCGGCCCGTGATCCGGCTCCTTCTCCCCGTCCATCACCCCGGCGTAGCGACGCCCATCGTCGAAAGAGGATATTGGGAGGGGGGCGTGGGTGTCCATGTTGTCCATGTTGAACCGCCCGGTGCCCGCCGAATCGGGGTCAGGGCGCGGGCGGCACCTTGGTGTCCGCCGGCCCCTTCCCCCGCCGCCACAGCGCAATTCCGTAGATCAGCACGGCGAGCGCCGCGAAGATGAACCATTGCACCGCATAAGCGAAATGGTTGTTGGGGATGTCCTCCAGGCTCGGCGGCTGGCTCGGCCACAGGCCGGGCGCGGCGGCGGCGGAGACGATCAGGATCTGGCCGTCATGGTCCGGCCCGATCGTGCCGGCCACCGCGCCGCCCTTCCAGCCGCGCGGCGCATCCGGCGCCTCGGACCAGCCCATGTCGGCGGCGAAGCCCGGCCCCTCGGCGCCGGTGCGACAGTCGGCGATGTGGCGCCAGCCGGATTGCCCGGCATCGTTGCGGCCCGCGCTGGCCCGCCAGCCGACCGGCTGGAGGCAGAAAGCCTCGGACTTGCGGAACAGCAGCGACTGGTCGGTGAGATCGCGCGGGAAGGCCACCGGCGGCTTGTGCATCGCCGCCGCATATTGGGCGAGCAGCCCCTCCTTCCACGCGAGGCGATGCAGCTGCCAGATGCCCAGCCCGATCATGGCGGCGGCGGCGAGCGCGACCAGCAGGGTCGGCAGGATGGGGATGCGCGCCCTCATGGCTGCGGCGGCTCGCGGCGGATATGGCCCTCCTCGGCGCGGTTGCGATATTCGGATGCGATCAGCATGCCCTTGGCGACGCGCAGCGAGGCGACCACCAGCGCGATCGTCACCGGCACCCAGAGGATCACGTGCAGCCACCAGGGCGGGCTGACCGCCAGCTCGAAGACGATCGCCGCACCGCAGACCAGCGCGCCGATGATCAGGGTGAGGAAGGCCGCCGGCCCGTCGCCGACGTTGAACCGGTCGAAGTCCAGCCCGCAGGCGCGGCAGCGCGGCGCGAAGCGGATGGCGCCCTGGAACAAGGTCTTGGCGCCGCAGCGCGGGCAAAGGCCCCGGAGGCCCGCCGCGACGATGGTGGGTTCGGCGGGCGGCGGCGGCGCGGTCATGGGGCGATCATAGCGGCGCGGTGCGAAGCGCACTATCCCCTCTCCCACTTGGGGAGAGGGAGGGGCCCAGCCGAAGGCTGGGAGGGTGAGGGCACGCGACATGGACTGCGAGCCACCACCATGGGCCCATGGGGAAAGGGGACGGATGGCCCGAGGCGCACATCCGTCCCGGCCCGATGCGGATGAGGGCACGGGGCGGACGCTCACGCCCGCCTCGTGCCCTCACCCTCCCACCGCTTCGCGGCGGGCCCCTCCCTCTCCCCCGAGGGGAGAGGGATTCGGGATCATCCCGCGTAGGTCGCGCCCCAGCCGCCCCAGACGTAGATGGAGAGGAACAGGAACAGCCACACCACGTCGACGAAGTGCCAGTACCAGGCCGCCGCCTCGAAGCCGAAATGCTGGCGCGGCGTGAACTCGCCCTTATAGGCGCGGATCTGGCAGACGATCAGGAAGATCGTGCCGACGATCACGTGGAAGCCGTGGAAGCCGGTCGCCATGAAGAAGGTCGCGCCGAAGATGTTGCCTTTGAAGGCGAAGGGCGCGTGGATATATTCCCAGGCCTGGATGCTGGTGAACAGCAGGCCGAGCAGGATGGTGCACCACAGGCCCTGCTTCAGGCCCTTGCGATCGCCGTGGATCAGCGAATGGTGCGCCCAGGTCACCGTCGTGCCCGAGCAGAGCAGGATCAGCGTGTTGAGCAGCGGGAACTTGAACGGGTTGAGCGGCTCGATGCCCTTGGGCGGCCACACCCCGCCGACCGCCTCCACCGCCTTGGGGAAGAGCGAGGCATCGAAGAAGGCCCAGAACCAGCCGACGAAGAACATCACCTCGGAGGCGATGAACAGGATCATGCCGTAGCGCAGGTGGAGCTGCACCACCGGCGTGTGATCGCCGGCATGCGCCTCCTTGATCACGTCCGCCCACCAGAAGCCCATGCAGGAGACGACCAGCAGGAAGCCGACCGGCAGCAGCAGCTTGCCATAGGCGACATCGTGCATGAACATGATCAGGCCGGAGGCCAGCGCCAGCGCCGAAAAGGCCGTCAGCAGCGGCCAGGGGCTGGGTGGCAGGATGTGATAGTCGTGGTTCTTGGCACCGGCCATCGTCTCTCTCGTCCCTGTCTTGGCGGCTCTTGAGGCCTCGTTCGGCGCGGACCTTAGCCTTGGGTGGGCGCTTGGTCCACAGGATAGAATGTGTAGCTGAGCGTGATTTCGCTCACCCCGGCATTGTCCTTGTCCTTCAGGAAAGCGGGGTCGACGTAGAACACCACCGGCATGCGCTGGGTCTCGCCGGGCTGCAGCGTCTGCTTGGTGAAGCAGAAGCATTGCACCTTGACGAAATATTGCGCGCTCTCGTCCGGCGAGATGTTGAACGCGGCGGATCCGGTGACCGGTTTGTCGGACAGGTTGGTGGCGTCGAAGAAAGCGAGCTGGCGGGCGCCGATGGCGACGCGCTCGGTCTTCTGCTCGGGCTCGAACGTCCAGTTCAGCTTGTCCGAGACATTGGCGTCGAAGCGGACGGTGACGATCTTGCCGGTGTCGCCGGGCGCTTTCGCCCCCTCCTCGATGCGGGCGGTGCCGCCGAAGCCGGTCTGCTGGCAGAAGATGCGGTAGAGCGGCACGGCGGCGAACCCCATGCCGACCATGAAGCAGGCGACCAGCCCGGCGATGAGGCCGGTGCGCAGGTTGCGGGATGCGCTCATCGCGTCTTCATCCCGTTCGTCCTGAGCGAAACCGAAGGACGTGCTGCACGCGCCCCGCCCGAGGCCCGCACTTCGACTTCGCTCAGTGCGAACGGAGTCCGGGGATCCTGGGTCACTTCACCATCTTGGCGATGCTGATCGCATAGACCAGCACCACGAAGGCGCCGAGCAGCAGCGCGGTGATGATCGCGCGGCTCTTCTGGCGGCGGCGGATTTCGGACTGGGTATCGGGATCGAGGGCCATCAGGCGAACCATAATTTGTCCACGACCAGCACGCCGAAGGTCGCGAAGAGATAGAGGATGGAATAGCCAAACAGGCGCCGCTCGGCCTTCATCAGCGCGGGGTCGCTCTCGCGGCTGAAGCCGACGCGGGCGGCCAGCGCCAGGAAAGCGGCGTTGAGCAGGATCGCGGCGACGCCGTAGATCGGCCCGGTCAGGCCGAGCGGCCAGGGCGCGATCGCCACCGCGGCCATCGGCCACGAATAGAGGAAGGCCTGCAGCCGCGTCGCCTTCGTGCCGGCCACGACCGGCATCATCGGCACGCCGGCGGCGGCGTAATCGGAGTTCACGAACAAAGCGAGCGCCCAGCTGTGCGGGGGCGTCCACAGGAAGACCATCAGGAACAGCAGGACCGGCAGCACGTCCACCCGCCCCGTCACCGCCGCCCAGCCGATCAGCGCCGGGAAGGCACCGGCCGCGCCGCCGATCACGATGTTCTGCGGCGTCCGCCGCTTGAGCCAGACGGTGTAGATCAGCACGTAGAAGAGGATCGAGACGAGCAGGATGCCGGCGGCGAGCAGGTTCACCGCGAAGCCCATCAGGATGACCGACAGCGCGCCGACGCCGACGCCGAAATGCAGCGCGGACTGGCGCTCCATCCGCCCGGCCGGAAGCGGGCGGTTGCGCGTCCGCTTCATCTTGGCGTCGAGATCGGCCTCGTACCATTGGTTGAGCGTGGCGGCCGCGCCGGCGCCGAGCGCGATGCAGAGGATCGCGGTGAAGCCCAGCACGGGATGGATATGGCCCGGCGCGGCGAGCAGCCCGCACAGGCCGGTGAACACCACCAGCGACAGCACGCGCGGCTTGGTCAGCGCCCAGAAGTCGCGCCACTCCGCCGGAAGGGTCTGGGATGCGATCGGCGCGCTCGCCATTCGGTCTTTCATCTCGTCAAAACCAACGCCCGGAACGAGTCTGTCGTCCCGGGCGCGGCATTAGCAGAAAACGATGCTTGCGATCAGTGCCGACGCATCAATGATGGTCGCCACCCTCGATCACCGGCAGCGTCTCGAACTGGTGGTAGGGCGGCGGGGACGGCAGCGTCCACTCGAGCGTGGTCGCACCCTCGCCCCACGGATTGGCCGGCGCCTTCTTGCCCGCGAACAGCGTGTAGAAGACGTTGATGAAGAAGATCGCCATCGATCCCGCCATGATCATGTAGCCGATCGTGGCGATGTGGTTCCAATATCCGAAGGCGTCCGGATAATCCGGATAGCGGCGCGGCATGCCCTGGCGGCCGAGGAAGTGCATCGGGAAGAACAGCACGTTCACGCCGATGAAGAAGCCCCAGAAGTGCAGGTGGCCGAGCAGCTCGGAATACATCCGGCCGGACATTTTCGGGAACCAGTAATAGAAACCGGCGAACAGGGAGAACACCGCGCCGAGCGACAGCACGTAGTGGAAGTGCGCCACCACGTAATAGGTGTCCTGGTAATAGTTATCGATGCCGCCGTTGGAGAGCACGACGCCCGTCACGCCGCCGACGGTGAACATGAAGATGAAGCCGATCGCCCAGACCATCGGCACCTTGAAGTCGATGGAGCCGCCCCACATCGTCGCGATCCAGGAGAAGATCTTGATGCCGGTCGGCACCGCGATCACCATGGTGGCGGCGGTGAAGTACATCTTCGTGTTCACGTCGAGGCCGGTGGTGTACATGTGGTGCGCCCACACGACGAAGCCGACCACGCCGATCGCGACCATCGCATAGGCCATGCCGAGATAGCCGAAGACCGGCTTCTTCGAGAAGGTGGCGATGATGTGGCTGATCATGCCGAAGCCCGGCAGGATCATGATGTACACCTCGGGGTGGCCGAAGAACCAGAAGAGGTGCTGGTAGAGGATCGGGTCGCCGCCGCCCGAGGCATCGAAGAAGGTCGTGCCGAAGTTGCGGTCGGTCAGCAGCATGGTGATCGCGGCGGCGAGCACCGGCAGCGCGAGCAGCAGCAGGAAGGCGGTGACCAGCACCGACCAGGCGAAAAGCGGCATCTTGTGCAGCGTCATGCCCGGCGCGCGCATGTTGAAGATGGTGGTGATGAAGTTGACCGCACCGAGGATCGACGAGGCGCCGGCGAGGTGGAGCGACAGGATCGCCATGTCCACCGCCGGGCCGGCGGACCCGGAGGTCGAGAGCGGAGCGTAGACCGTCCAGCCCGTGCCCGCGCCGTCCCCCGTGCCGCCCGGCACGAAGGTGGAGCCCAGCAGCAGCAGGAAGGCCGGGATGATCAGCCAGAAGCTGATATTGTTCATGCGCGGGAAGGCCATGTCCGGCGCGCCGATCATGATCGGCACGAACCAGTTGCCGAAGCCGCCGATCATGGCGGGCATGACCATGAAGAACACCATGATCAGGCCGTGGGCGGTGATCAGCACGTTCCACAGGTGGAGCGCCGCGTCGTTGCCGGCGGGCTGGCCCCACATATGCGCCCAGGTGGGCAGGTACTGGATGCCCGGCTCCATCAGCTCGGCGCGCATCAGGCCCGAGATCGCGCCGCCGATGATGCCGGCGGTGATCGCGAAGATCAGGTAGAGCGTGCCGATGTCCTTGTGGTTGGTGGACATGAACCAGCGCGCGAAGAAGCCCGGCTTGTGATCCGCATCATGATGATGCCCGTGGGCATCGCCGCCATGATCGAAGAAATGAGCGTTGGCCGTGGTGTCGGTCATTATCCGGGCCTCAGTTGGTCGTGGCGCCCTGCGACGCGGGCGTCGCGGCGGCAGTCGTGTTCTCGGTCGCGGTGGTCGAGGCACCGGCGCCCGGCTCGGGATTGGCGGTGGTCGCCGTCGGGTTGCTGATCGGCGAATTGGCCGTCGCATCGCTCGACGCGGGCTTGGCCGCGCCCGGCATCGTGCCGCCATTGGCCGCGACCCACTGCGCGAACTGCTCCCTGGTCACCACGTCGACCGCGATCGGCATGTAGCCGTGGCGGGCGCCGCACAGTTCCGAGCACTGGCCGTAATAGAGGCCGGTCTTGTTGACCTTGAACCAGGTCTCGTTGAGGCGGCCGGGCACCGCGTCCATCTTGGTCCAGAAGGCCGGCACCGCGAAGGAGTGGATCACGTCGTCCGAGGTGGTGATGATCTTGATCACCGAATTGACCGGCACGACCATGCGCGCATCGACGCCGAGCTGGCGGGGCTCGCCCTTCGCCTTGTCCTGCGCATCGGTCAGGATGTTGGAGACGACCTCGAAGTCGCCATTGTCGGGATATTGGTAGGACCAATACCATTGGTGGCCGATCACCTTGACGGTGAGATCGGCCTTGGGCGTCGAATATTGGCGCGCCAGCAGCTTGATCGACGGCACCGCGATGCAGAGCAGGATCAGCACCGGCGCGACCGTCCAGACGATCTCGATCACCGTGTTGTGGCTGGTCCGCGACGGCGTGGGATTCGCGCGGCGGTTGTAGCGCACGATCACCCAGCCGAGCAGCCCGAGCACGATCAGGCAGATGGCCGTGATGATGTAGATCAGCGCGGTGTCGAAACGCTGCGCGAACAGGCCGATGTCGGTGAATTGCGGCTGCAGCGAGATCGCGTCCGTGGGCTGGCCGATGCCGGGGACCGGCTTGTTGAATTCGGGGATCTTGGAAGCGGCGGGGGCGGCCGTCGCGGTGGCGCCGCCCGAGGCGGCGGCAGCGGGTGCCGCCGAGTCCTTCGCGGTCGCGGTCGCCGGCGCCTGCCCGGAGTCCGGAGTCGTCGCCGTGGCGGTGGGGGATGTGGTCGCAGGCGTAGCCGCGGGAGCCTGCGCGGAAGCCGCGCCGCCCAGCGTCATGGCGGCGAGCGCGGCCGCGAAACCCAGGGACTTCAAACTCTTCATGTCACCCCTCTTCCCACCATGACCGCACCACGGGCTATTACCCCTCGTTGGTCATTTCGCGGCCTTATAGCAAGCGAATGCAAAGCCTCAAGCACGGATAGCCGCGGCGCAGCAGCGAAGCCGGATTGATGCCGGGCGGGCACGCGCCTATGAGCGCGCGATCCTGCGGGACTCGCGACCACGGACTTTCAGAGGCGATCATGACGGACGAAGAGGTGCTGGCGGAATTCCGTGCGGCAGAAGCGCTGCTGGACGGTCATTTCATCCTGTCCTCCGGCTTGCGGAGCCCCACCTATCTGCAGTGCGCGCGCGTGCTGATGGACCCGAAGCGCGCCGCGCGGCTGTGCGCCGAGCTCGCCTCGCGATTCACGCCGGCGGTGCATGCCGGCGTCTCGGCGGTGGTCGCGCCGGCGATGGGCGGCGTGATCGTGGGCTATGAGATGGCCCGCGCGCTCGGCGTCGAGGCGATGTTCGTCGAGCGCCCGTCGGGCACGTTCGAGCTGCGCCGCGGCTTCAGCCTGGAGCCGGGCCAGAAGGTGCTGATGATGGAGGACGTCGTCACCACCGGGCTTTCGTCGCGCGAGGCGATCAAGGCGATCGAGGAGGCCGGCGGCCGCGTGATCGCGGCGGGCTGCCTGGTCGATCGCTCCAACGGCACGGCCGATGTCGGCGTTCCGCTCACCGCGCTGCTGACCATGGACGTGCCGACCTACGCGCCCGAGGATCTGCCGGAGGAACTGGCGGCGATCCCGGCGATCAAGCCCGGAAGCCGGGCCAAGGCGGCGTGACATTCCTTCGTCATGCCAGCGGAAGCTGGCATCTCGTGACGGTGAAGCGCGGCGCCCGCCACCCGAGACCCCAGCTTTCGCTGGGGTGACGATGAGAAGCTGGCGGCTCATTGCCATCCTCGCGGCATTCTCACTGACCGCCGCCGCCCCGGCGCCCCCGCTCGCCCGAATCGTCGCCGCGGCGCACTTCGACGGCGTCGTGATCGCCGGCGATTCGGACCGGCCCGCTTATGTCCATGGCGATGCGGCGGCGCCCTGGCGCTGGGCCTCGGTCTCCAAGCAGCTCGCCGCGACCATCGTGATGCAGGAAGTGGAGGCGGGCCGCCTCGCGCTCGATCGGCCGGTCACCGACTGGTGGCCCGAATGGCCGCATGTCTATGCGGATCTGATCACGATCCGCGATCTGCTCCGGCACACCAGCGGCCTCGCCGATCCCAACGAGGACGGCCCCAACCAGCCGAGCGGGATGCCGCTCTTCTACCGGCCGCCGCCGGGCCGGGGCACGATGCAATATGAGGCGACCCATTATTGCGCCGAGCATCCGCGCGCCAAGCCGGGGCTGGTCTATCATTACGACAATTGCGACTTCATCGTGCTGGGCGCGCTGCTCGAACGGACGACCGGCAAGCCCTACGCCCAGTTGCTGCAGGAGCGCATCGCGAGGCCGCTGGGGCTGAGGATCGGCCTGTTCCAGCCGGACCGGCCGCCAGCGGAGCATGTGCGTGGGCTCGCGAAACCCGGCGTGCCCGAGGATATCGGCAATCTCGGCACCTATGGCGCGGCGGGATCGGTCTACGGCCCGACGCTGGCGCTCTACGCCTTCGATCGCGCCCTGCTGGCGCACAGGCTGATCGGCGACGCCGCCACCGCCGAAATGTGGCGCGGCGATCCGCACTGGGGCCAGGCCGCGCTCGGCCAGTGGCAATATGAGACGAGCTTGACCGGCTGCCCTGCCCCCGTCTCGGTGGTCGAGCGGCGAGGCCAGATCGGCGGCGTTCAGATTCGCAACTTCATACTGCCGGCCATGGGCAAGGCTCTCGTGATGTTCACCCGGCGCGGCGATTTCGACTTCGGCGAGGTTTGGCAGAACAAGGGCTTCGCCTATAGGGCGCTGTCCGCCGTGGGGTGTCCATGATGACCGAGAAGCTGAGACTGGGCGTCAACATCGATCATGTCGCCACCATCCGCAATGCGCGGGGCGGCCTGCATCCCGATCCGATTCGCGCCGCGCAGATGGCGCAGGCGGCGGGCGCCGACGGCATCACCGCCCATCTGCGCGAAGACCGTCGCCACATCATGGACGAGGACATCGCCCAGTTGATCGGCGGGATCGCCCTGCCGCTGAACCTGGAGATGGCGGCGACCGAGGAGATGCTGGCGATCGCGCTCAAGCATCGGCCCCATGCCGCCTGCATCGTGCCGGAGCGGCGCGAGGAAGTGACCACCGAGGGCGGGCTCGACGCGGCGCGCCAGCACAACCACCTGAAACCACTGATCGCGCGGCTGGGCGAGGCCGGCATCCGCGTCTCCCTCTTCATCGAGCCCGATCCGCGCCAGATCGAGGCGGCGGCGTCGCTCGGCGCGCCGGTCGTCGAGTTCCACACCGGCGCTTATGCCCATGCCGAGGGCGAAGCGCAGACGGCGGAGCTCAAGCGCCTCGCCGACGCCGTCGCGCTGGCCGCCAAGAACGGCATCGAGCCGCATGCCGGCCATGGCCTGACCTACGACAACGTGATTCCGGTCGCCGCCATCCCCCAGATCGCCGAGCTCAACATCGGCCATTTCCTGATCGGCGAGGCGATCTTCACCGGGCTGGACGCCAGCGTGCGCCGCATGCGCGCCCTGATGGACGAGGCGCGGTGAGGGCGAACCAAAATCCTCCCCATCGCAGATGGGGAGGGGGACCATGCGAAGCATGGTGGAGGGGCCGCCGGCGCCAGCCGGCGGGCTGCGCCCGCCGCCTCTCCACCACCGGCTTCGCCGGCGGTCCCCCTCCCCAAGCAAGCTTGGGGAGGATTTAGGAGATGATCGTCGGCATCGGCTCGGATCTCTGCAACATCGATCGCATCCAGGCCTCCCTGGATCGCTTCGGCGAGCGCTTCATCGCCCGCGTCTTCACGGACATCGAGCGCGCCAAGTCCGAGCGGCGGACGCTGATGCGCGCCGCCACCTATGCCAAGCGCTTCGCCGCGAAGGAGGCCTTTTCCAAGGCGGTCGGCACCGGTTTCAAGCGCGGCGTGTTCATGAAGGATATCGGCGTGGTCAATCTGCCCAGCGGCGCGCCCACGCTCGCGCTGACCGGCGGGGCCAAGGCGAGGCTTGACGCGTTGATCCCGCCGGGCCACGCCGCGATGGTACATTTGACGATGACCGACGACCTGCCCTGGGCGCAGGCCTTCGTCATCATCGAGGCGCTGCCGATCCCGGCGGACGCAGACTGAGGATATAGAGTTGAGCGAGACCGACACCGCCACCACGACTCCGGCGGCCGAACCGAAGCCCAGGGACAAGGTCGACTGGAAGACCGAGGTGCGCGGCCTCGCCTGGCTGGTGCTGGCGGTGCTCGGCTTCTGGACCTTCATCGCCAAGCCTTTCTACATCCCGTCCGAATCGATGATGCCCACGCTGATCAAGGGCGATCGCCTGGTGGTCAGCAAATATCCTTATGGCTGGAGCTACGCCTCATCCTTCTGGCACGTATTGCCCTTCATTCACGGCCGCCTGCTGGGCCACATGCCCGAGCGCGGCGACGTCGTGATCCTCACCCCCACGGGGGAGAGCAGCGATTACATCAAGCGCGTGATCGGCCTGCCCGGCGACACGATCGAGGTGCGCGGCGGCGTGGTGTGGCTGAACGGCAAGCCGATCCCGCGCGTGGCCGAGAAGCCGGCGATGATCCCGGTCGACGCCAACGTGCCCTGCGATCGCGGCTTCGAGGCGGCGCACCGCACCACCGGGCCGGACGGCAAGCTCTATTGCGAGCTGCCCGTCTTCCGCGAGACCCTGCCGTCGGGCCGCACCTACGACACGATCGACCTCGGCGTCGATGCCAGCCCCGGCGACGAATACGGCCCGGTCACGGTGCCGGCCAACACCGTCTTCGTGATGGGCGACAATCGCGACGAATCGGCGGACAGCCGCTACCCGGTCGAGGAATTGGGCCTGGGCGGGCCGGTGCCGTGGGAGAATCTGGGCGGCCGCGCCGAGTTCATCACCCACAGCTATGACGGCACCGGCGAGATCTGGAACCCGATCAGCTGGTTCACCGCGCTCCGCCCGCACCGCACCGGCATCAACCTCCATCCGGCGCGCGTCGCGCCGCCCAAACCGTGACGGGCGGCACGCCGGACAGCGAGACGCCGCGGCCGATGGACGGCCCGGCTCCCATGGAAATGCGCGATCCCCGCCTGCGCATGGAGCTGGCGAAGGCGATCATCTGGGTCTCGGTCGTGCTCAGCGTGGTGCTGGTCTACGTGCTGGCGCAACCGCTGCTGCTGATCATCGGCGGCCTCGTCTTCGCCTCGATGCTGGATGGCGGCGCGCGCCTGCTCGGCCGCGTGCTGCCGATCCCGCGCGGCTGGCGGGTGGCGCTGGTCGCGGTGCTGGCGCTGGCCTTCCTGCTCGGCGTCTTCTCTTATGCCGGGCTGACGCTGATCAGCCAGTTCCAGGCCCTGAAGGAGCTGGTGATGAGCCAGTTCCAGCGGATCGAGGGCTGGGCCAACACATTCGGCATCATCCCCAAGGGCGGGCCGGATTTCAGCTCGTTGGGGCGGCAGCTGATGGGGTCGCTCGGCCAGCTGACCAGCGCCGTCGGCGTCGCGCTGGGCGGCATCTCCAGCGTGGCGATGATCGTCGTGCTGGGCCTGTTCTTCGCCGCCGAGCCCAAGATCTACGAGCGTGGCCTCGCCTGGCTGCTGCCGGCCGACAAGCGCGAGGGCTTCTTCGAGACCAGCGCCGACATGGCCCGCACGCTGCGCCGGCTGATGGCGGGGCGGCTGATCGGCATGGCGGCGGAGGGATTCTTCATCTGCATCGCGCTGTCGCTGGTCGGCGTGCCCTTCGCGCTGCTGCTGGGCCTGATCACCGGCATCCTCGCTTTCCTGCCCAATATCGGCGCGATCGTCTCGGGCGTGCTGACGGTGCTGGTCGGCTTCTCGGCGGGCAGCACGACGGGCTTCCTGGCGATCGGCGTCTATGTGCTGGTGCAGATCTTCGATGGCTATGTGGTGGTGCCGATGGTGGCGCGCCGCTCGGTCGATCTCGCACCGGCGCTGGTGCTGGGCATGCAGCTGCTGCTCGGCGCGCTGTTCGGGCTGCTCGGGCTGATGTTCGCCGATCCGATCGTGGCGATGGCGAAGGTGGCGCTCGAGCGGAAGAGCGGGCTCGATCCCGAACGGGAAGCGCAGTCGGCGCCCTATCCGCAATCGAATTGAGTGGCGGCGGGGTGGCGAGCGGTTGTCCCGCGATCCGCTCGCGCTAATCTCACCCCGTTCGGGCTGAGCCCTTCGGCTTCGCTCAGGACAGGCCTGTCGAAGCCCTGCCCTCCCATCCCGTCATGCCAGCGAAAGCTGGCATCTCAGGCGGCGCGTACGGCGCCCGCCCCAGGGAGACCCCAGCGTTCGCTGGGGTGACGGAAACTTGTTTCTGGAGAGCCGCTCAGCCCGCGATCAGGGCTGGCCGCCGGCGCCGCCCGGTGCGCCCTCCACGCCGCCCATGCCCGCCTGGCCGTAGCCCGGCTGCTGCGGTGCGATCTCGCGCAGGCTCACGTCGAACTGGAGGACGCTGTTCGGCGGGATGACGCCGTCGCCCGCGCCCTGCTCGCCATAGCCGAGCTGCGGCGGGATCCAGAAGCGATAGCGGGCGCCGCGCTTCATCAGCTGCAGGCCTTCCGAGAAGCCGGGGATCGAGCCCGCCACCGGCATCACCGCCGGCTGGCCGTGCTGCGCGGTCGAATCGAAGGTGGTGCCGTCGAGCAGCTTGCCGTCATAGTCGATCAGCACGATGTCCTGCGGGCCCGGCGAATTGCCCTGGCCCGGCGCCAGCACCTCATATTCGAGGCCCGAGGCGGTGGTGACGACGCCGTGCTTCTTGGCGTTCTTGGCCAGGAACACGCTCGGCGGCTGGCCCATCGCCACCTGCTTGTAGGTGCCCGCGAGGGCCACGCCCACGCCGACGATGACGGCGATGCCGACGCCCAGCCAGATCTTGGTCAGCGTCCCCTTGGCGACGGGACGCAGGGGAACGGCGGTGACTTCGGACATGGGACCTCGCGTCGGATGGACATACGAAAACGGGCGGCTTTTGCACCGCCCGTTCGATCACGTCTAGCGATTTAAGGGCAGCAGGAG
>Ga0105237_10001120_pt1 | contig 35914 bp, 38 predicted proteins | sample KBSC24metaG_FD_81520 | JGI IMG/M metagenome (GOLD analysis project Ga0105237, IMG submission 81520) | Corn rhizosphere microbial communities from Kellogg Biological Station, Michigan, USA - KBS C2-4 metaG | ecosystem: Host-associated > Plants > Roots > Rhizosphere > Soil | place: Michigan, USA... | reverse complement strand
TTGGCACTATGCTTGTTGGTAAACGGAACTGGCGACTTTACGGGAGCTTCGGGAGTGTTTGTTGAAAGCCCGCACTCATCAAGAGAGAACTATCAGGAATTGATGACCAACGCCGAAGCGCTAGCCCTGAGAGTGAAAGCGGAGCGGCTGGCTAATCCGCGTATGCGTAAAAGACCAAGGCCAAACGAGCCGTGCTCGTGCGGGAGCGGCCGGAAGTTTAAGAAATGTCATGGCCCGGCATAGGTGCGGAGTAACCTATCGATACATTTCGTTAGCATTAGGAGACAGCAATGCCCCTGAAGAACCCGCCTCACCCGGGCGACCTGATTCGAACCGAGATCATCGACGCCTGCTTGCGTCGCGAGTGTGGCGATACCGGGAGCAGTCTACCGCGAGATACATGCGGCGTGCAGAACCACTGTCGATCTTGGCTTCAAGACAGGATCGGCCACAACGCTGGCGAGCAACTTCATGGAAATCGCACGGAAGCATTTCGCGCCGCCACCAAGAACGCTGTCCCGCTGATGGCCAACGCTTCGAATACGGCTGTGGTCTCATTCGAGTCGTGCGGAGCGCGAGTACACGGGGTATGTGTAGCAGCAAGACCCAGAGGAAGATCATCGTTCCCGACAAGAAAGCCGCCAGGCGCCGGGTTTTCGGAATGAGCATTCCGATGCCGCCCGCGATCAGCGCTACACCGGCGAAGTAAGTCCAAAACAGATGTCCGGGAATCCAGCGCGACACCAGGCTAGCCACGAAAGGGACGAATAGAAAATGCTGAACTCCCGTGAGGATGAGGAAAGCACTCAGAAGAATTCGGCCCAGCGCGATCATCGGCTTCGGAGATCCAGTCACCAGAAAAGCAGCGCCGGACAACGCAAGCGCTTTGCCGGCATTCGTCCACAACCCGCCCAATGGCTAGCTTGCCAGAAGCCGAGGCAGATACAACACGAGAAAACTCAGGAGAAACAGGCTTCCAAGCAGCGACGCTACCAGGCGCGTTTGTCTCCGGAAGAGAATCTCGATGCCGGCGGCTACGAGGGCAAATCCCGTCGCATACGCCCAGAAAGAGTGCCATGGAATCCAGGCGGGCAGCTTCGGCACGACTCTGGTAACGAACTCCCCGTAGGCGAGATGTTGAATTCCGAAGGCGACCATCGCGACTGCAAAGAAGGACACCGCAACTGACCTGACCAGCCCCATCATCACCGAGCCCACTTGTCGTAGATTCGCATCTTGAAGCTTGACATCGCGGTCAGCAACCGTTCCGCGTCCTCGTCCATCAGGATATAATCCCTATGCAGTGGCGAAAGGAAACCTTCTTTCACCGCCCTGTCAAGCTGGCTGAGAAAGCTGTCGAAAAAACCGTCAACGTTCAGTATTGCGCAGGGCTTTTGCTGAATGCCTAACTGCGACCACGTGAGCACTTCGCAGAATTCATCCAACGTGCCGTAGCCGCCTGGCATCGCGATAAACCCGCCGGACAGATCGGCCATCAGGGCTTTTCGTTCATGCATGGACCCGACGACGCGGAGGTCGGTGAGTCCCCGATGCGCGATTTCCTTGTCGAACAGGGCCTGTGGAATTACGCCGATCACTTCGCCGCCCGCGGCCAGCGCCCCATCCGCCACCGCGCCCATTAACCCGACGTGACCGCCTCCGTAGACGACGCCAATTCCACGGGCCGCTAAGACCCGGCCGAGTTGTGCCGCCGTCTCCATGTAGACTGCTCTCGATCCGCTGTTCGAGCCACAGAATACACAGATTCGCTTCAAGGAATTATTCGACAATCACTGCCGGATTCGAAAGCACGCCGATCCCCGGCGCGGTGATCGTCACTATGTCACCTGGGGCCAATGCCGATTCTTCCGTCACAATGATTCCGGTGCCGGTGAGCAGCACTGATCCGCCGGGCACGGGGTTCGCCTTCAACAAATATTCAATCAGCGTTTCAATCTTGCGATTGAACTTAGAGGTCGACGTGGTGCCCGAGAAAATGGCCGCGGCACCTCGAGTGATCGTGCAGCTCATGTCGAGGTTATAAGGATCGGTGAGTTCGTCGGCTGTCACAATCACCGGACCGAGCGAGCAGCAGCCGGTGAACATCTTCGATTGCGGAAGATAAAGCGGATTCTCGCGCTCGATGTCCCAGGCGGAGACGTCGTCGGCCAGCGTGTAGCCGATCACCTTGCCGCCCGACCCGAGAATCACCGCCAGTTCCGGTTCCGGCGCCGTAAACTTCGAATCCGGGCGAATGCCGATATTCTTTCCCGGGCCGACGCAGAACCTGGCGGTTCCCTTGAAGAAAATCTCCGGCCGAGGATCGTTATACACGTGTGCGTAGAAGCCTTCGCGCGTGCCATGCTCGGCGTCGCGAAAACTAGCGCTGGTTTGGTAGGTGCAACCGCAAGCCCAGACTTCTTTGGGGTGAATCGGAATGATTGGCTCGGCCTTCTCGCGATGCGAACTGGCCAACCGGCTGGCTACTTTCGGCAGCGCAGAGTTCTCCATTTCGGAGAGCCGGATCAAGTCGTACATCGTGTAGTCGGGAATCGGTCTGGCCGATCCATCCTGCTCAAAAATCGCAGCAGTGATTTCGTTGTTCCAACGGATCTGTCCAAGGCGCATGTGTTTTTCGATTAATACTTCAGGTAAACCGTCTTGTAATCGCTGTAGAATTCCATCGCCGCCGGACCCTGCTCCTTCGGGCCGAAGCTGGAATCCTTTGTTCCGCCGAACGGAAGTTGGTATTCCACTCCCGCGCTGGGCAAATTGACGGTGAGCAAGCCCGCTTCCATTCGATAGATGAACTCGAACACGCGGGATAAATTGGTCGTCTGCACGGAGGCGGAGAGACCAAACGGAATGTTGTTGGCGATGCGCATGGCGTCTTCGAAATCCTTGGCGCGCATTACGGCCAGTACCGGTCCAAAGATCTCTTCCTGCGCGATGGTCATCGATTCGGTAACGTCGGCGAAGATTGTCGGCTCGCAGAAATAACCCTTGTCGTAAGCGCCGCCGGTTAAGCGATTGCCGCCGATTTTCGGCGCTCCGGCCTCTTTCTTGCCGATCTCGATGTACTTCATATTCGTCTCGAGCTGGCCTTGGTCCACGGCCGGACCGATGTCGATTCCGGGCTCCATTCCATTTCCGACTTTCAGTTTCCTGGTGCGTTCCACCAGCGCCGCGACGAATTTGTCGTAGATCGCATCTTCCACAATGGCGCGGCTGGTTGCCGTACACTTTTGTCCGGTGGAAAAGAACGAGGCATTCACCGTGTTCTCTACCGCCGAATTGAAATCGGCATCCGCCAACACGATGGTCGGGTTCTTGCCGCCCATCTCGAGTTGAATACGCAGACGCCGCTTCGACGCTTCTCCATGAAGCCAATTGCCAACGTCGCACGAGCCTGTGAACGATACCGCCTTCAACGGTTTCGCATTCACCAGCGCCGAGCCGAGCGTGCCGCCCGACCCTGCGATAAAGTTCACCACGCCTTTCGGAATGCCCGCTTCGTGGCACGCTTCCACAATCCGCCATGCACTCAAAGGGGCCACTGAGGCAGGTTTGAGCAACACCGTGTTGCCGCAAATCAAAGCGGGCGCGAGCTTCCAGGCTGGAATCGCGCTGGGAAAATTCCATGGCGTCACCAGGCCCACTACGCCGACGGCTTTGCGAAGTGCGAACATGTGGACGCGGTCGCGCTCGGACGGGACGAGGAAACCCGGCATGCGCGATCCTTCTCCCGCGAAGTAGCGGAAGATGTTGATCGAGCGCCGGACTTCGCCCTTGGCTTCGGGCAGCGTCTTGCCTTCTTCGCGCGTCATGTCGGCCGCTACCTGATCGAACTTGCGGTCCAGAATGTCGGCGACTTTGAACAGATAATTTCCACGCGCGGGCCCGGGAAGTCCAGCCCAACCTGCAAACGCGGCTTGGGCCGCTGCTGCTGCCGCGTCCACGTCTGCCGCTTTGCCTTTCACGAAAAGACCGACCACTTCGTCGGTGTTGGCGGGGTTCCGGTTCTCGAAAGTATCGCCCGATACCCATTCGCCGTTGATGTAATTACGAAATGTTTCAGTGCTCATTTTGAATTAGAAAGTAACCTTCGGTACTGTTCGCGCCGCCGGGTCCGTTTTGAAGTACGCGTCCTCGCGCTGGAATCCAAAAAGCGACGCTGCAATGTTGTTCGGGAACAGCTCGATGCTCGTGTTGTACTTCTGAACCGTCTCATTATATCTGCGCCGCGAGATGGCGATGCGATTCTCGGTTCCGGTCAGTTCATCCTGCAAGCGCAAAAAGTTTTCGTTCGCTTTCAACTGTGGATAATTTTCGGCAATCACCAGCAAGCGGCTCAGTGCACTGTCCACTTGACTGTTGGCCTGAATCTTCTCGGCCGGAGTTCGTGCGCCGATCAGCGCCGAACGCGCATTCGCGATGTTGGTGAATACGGTTGTTTCCTCTTTGGCATAACCCTTCACGGTTTCCACCAGATTCGGAATCAGGTCCGCGCGCCGTTGCAGGTTGTTATCCACGTCCGCCCATGCGCCTTTGATCGCCTCGCGCTGTGTCACCAGCTCGTTGCGCGTGCCCATCAGCTTCCCACCAAACAACAGACCCATCAACACCAAAACGCCAATGATAATTAGCCCTATCTTCATGTTGTCCTCATTTTTGCATTTGGTCGACTGCATCGACCACTGCGTAAACTTGCTTCAGATATTCGCGGAATAACGCCGCCGGTTGGAGATCGCGTTCCTTCACCTTCTCCTCGCGCACATCGAGCAAGGCAAGAAAAGGACCGTCGTCGATTCCAAATTTGTCACGGGCCGCTGCGACCACCGCGCGCTTTTCAAATTGGGGTTGAGTCTCACCGGCCAGAAGCAGCGCATGCCGCATCAGAACGCAGAATGTGGAGACGGAATCGGCCATCAGCCGCAGCAGCAGATCGCGATCCGAGAGCATTCCACCCGCCTTCTGCCTCAGGCGCAGCAGCTTCGCGCGAAGCTCGTGCTCCACCTGTGCGCGGTAGAACGAGTAATCGATTTCCAGCCCTTCGAGCACGTCTCGCCCGTAAAGGATCTGGTTGCGTTCCTTCATGTCGTGAAACTCGATGGCGAAGCAATCGGTGGAGGTCCGCACTTCGCTCTCACTCAACAGCAGGGGAGACGGATTTTTCTTGTCGCGCCACCATCGGAAAATCGGCTCCGACGCAGCCAGGTCATCCGAAGTGACGTCGGTCAGCACACACAGCACGTTGTAATCGGAGAAGCGATCCTTCTCGGCGGCGCCCGCGGCCGAGCCATACAGAATAACCGACACGAGGCGGTTTCCGTGCGCCTTCTTCAGTTTCTCCACTAACTCGGTGAGAATTCGCTCCATCGTGTTCAATCCTACCAGTCGCTAGAAGCGCCGCCGCCGCCCGAATCGCCGCCCCCAAAACCACCGAATCCCCCGCCACCACCGCCTCCGCCACCGCTGTCGTAGCCGCCGAAACCTCCTCCGCCGCCGCGATAGCCACGCCCTCCGCCACCGAGAATATTGCCCAGCAACATTCCAGCCAGAAAACCACCGCCGCCACCACCACGGCGGCTCATCAGGAAGAGAACTAGCAGCAAGGCCAGCCCGCCTAGAACGGCTCCTGGAATTTCCGTTGGCGCCTGGCTCGGCCGCCGTGGCTGGTACTGGGCGGTGGCGATAGTAACGCCTTTGGCTTGCGCGATCCTGCTGCCTAGAACATTCGCCGCCGTGTAGAGAGCTTCGCCGTATTTGCTGGCCCGCAGAGAAGGACGCATCGCACGCAGCATGGTTCCGCTGGTCGCATCCGTAATGATCGGCTCGAGGCCGCGTCCAACTTCCAGACGGCTGCGGCGGTCATTGACCGCGAGTAACAGCAGCAGCCCCTCGTCTGTTCCTTTTTTGCCGATGCCCCATCTGCGGAACAGGTCATTGGCCACGTCCTCAATCGGTTCGCCGTCGAGCGTAGGAACGGTGACAATGGTCATCTGTGCGCCAGTGGCCTTCTCAACCTGCGCGCAATATCCTTCGATCTCGGCCCGCGACGATGCATCAATAACGTTGGCGAAATCGTTGACGTACCCCTGGGGTTTGAGGGCGGTGAGATCGATCGCCCACGCGGCGCTACAGGCCAGCAACACAGCCGAAATGCACCGCAGCAGTCTTTGCATCTAAGTAGAGTTCAGGTTAGCAAACCAGATCTTCGGGAAGAACAGTGAGACCGTTCAGTTTGCCAAGGACTGTGAGGCCCATTTGACGGCCAGTAAACAAATCGCCGGCCATCGCCAGAAGCTCTTCCGCCGTGACCGCTTCCACACATTCCATCATTTCGTCGACGCTGATGAACTTGCCGAAAAACAACTCCTGCCGCGCCAGGTTCGACATGCGGCTCGAGGTGGATTCGAGGCTCAGTGCCAGCGATCCCTTGAGATGATCCTTGGCGCGGCGCAGTTCTTCGTCGGGAACTGTCTCGGTACGAATGCGCCGGCATTCTTCGATCGTCATGTCGATTACCCGCCGTGCGTTGTCGATCGACGTTCCCGCGTACAGCGCGAGACAACCGGTGTCGCGGTAAAGATTGAGTTCCGAGAACACCGCATACGCAAGGCCGTTCTTCTCGCGGATATTTTGAAAGAGCCGCGAGCTCATTCCGCCGCCGAGAATGGTGTTCAGCAGATAAGAGACATAGCGCCGTTCGTCCGCGATGGGATAGGCCGGAACGCCCATGCATACGTGGACTTGTTCCATCCGCTTATTCTTCAGCACCAGCGGCGAATTTGTCACCGGTGTTGGTTCCGGTTTGCGAATCGCACTCCTGGTGAGACCCGCGAAGTACTGCGATGCCAGGTCCACAATTGCCTTGTGTTCCAGGTGCCCCGCCGCCGTGATCAGAATATTTGCCGGTTCATAGACACTGGAGTAATATCCACGCACCGCATCCTGATTGAAGCCTTTGATGGTCGCTTTCGTTCCGATAATCGAGCGGCCGAGCGAATGGTTGCGCCAGAAGTTCCTGCAGAAAGTTTCGTGGACAAGATATTCCGGATTGTCCGTCTCCATCTTCAGTTCTTCGAGGATGACGCCTTTTTCCTTCTCGATGTCTTCCTCTCGGAACTGCGGGTTCAGCACCAGATCGGCCAGCACATCGAATGCTCGCGGCAGGTGCTCATCCAGCACCTTTGAGTTGTAGCTGACCAGTTCCTTGCTGGTGTACGCATCCAAATTGCCGCCGCAGGAGTCTACCTCGCGCGCGATCTGTTCGGCGGAGCGATTGGCGGTGCCTTTGAACACCATGTGCTCGATGAAATGCGAAATTCCGCTCTGTTTGGGGGTCTCATGGCGCGCTCCGGTACCGATCCAAAGACCTACGCTGACCGACCGCACATGGGGGACACACTCGGAAACCACTCGGATTCCGTTTGGCAAGCTCGTTGCCTCAATATCTCTAATAGTGGACACAGATTTAGTGGGGATTACCTTTCAGTGTACCGCGTTACACTACTATTGATGCCTCAAGCACCCCCAACGACGCTAGTTGGAATGGAAATTGCTGAAATACAAGCACTTCTGGGCGCTTCCCAGCCTGCTTTCCGCGCTCGCCAGATCTATAGCGCGCTCTATAAGCAGAAGATAAAGGGCTTGGCGGATGCGTCGAACCTGCCAAAGGAACTCCGCGGGGAATTGGCGCAAATCGAGCTGGGCTTACCGGAGGCCGAGAACTATTTCGATTCCGCGGATGGCACCCGGCGGTATCTCCTTCGGCTGCGGGATGGCCGTACTGTGGAAACCGTTCTTATGCCGGAGCAGGACCGCAGCACTGTCTGCATTTCCACGCAGGTCGGCTGCCCGGTCGATTGCAAATTCTGCCTCACGGCGCTGATGGGTCTGGAGCGAAGCCTGACCGCGGGCGAAATTATCGGCCAAGTGCTTCACGTCGCTTCGGCCCACGGACTTTCTCCGCAGGATGCCCGGCTGAACGTGGTAATGATGGGCATGGGCGAGCCACTACTGAATCTCGAGAACGTTTTGAAAGCCTCGCGAATTCTTCTCGATCCAAATGGAGTGGGTATGTCGCCGCGGCGGATTACCGTGTCCACGTCGGGCATCATTCCGAAGATCGCCGAGTTTGCGAAAGAGCCGCTCCGCCCGAAGCTGGCAATTTCACTGAATGCATCGACGGAAGAGCAGCGACGTGAACTGATGCCGATCACGCGCAAGTATCACCTGAAGGATTTGATGGCCGCCTGCCGCGCTTATCCTCTGCGGCCCTGGGAAAAGCTGACGTTCGAATATGTGCTGCTGAAAGGAGTGAACGATACGGAAGCCGACGCGCGGCGGGTGGCTAGACTGGTGGCCAATATCAACTGCAAAGTGAATGTGATCGCGCTGAACCCAGGACCCGGTATCCCGTTTCAAACGCCCGATCCGGAGCACGTGGAGGCGTTTCAGAGCATTGTGCGCCGTACGGTGCCGTGCTTCCTGCGAAAGCCTCGTGGACTTGATATTTATGCCGCCTGCGGGCAGTTGAAGCGGACCACGACGGCCGGTGAGTTTCCGATACTGAATTAACTCCAAACCTTCATGCGGACGCCGTGAATATTCAAGTGCGCCGGACCGAGTATCCGGATCTCGACGTAATGCGGGAGCTCTACCGCCAGGAATCCAACTGTCGAGTCATTGACGACAACTTGACCGAATTTTGACCGAAACTCGATCATTCGAGCAAGGGATTTGAATTGGCCCCTGGGAAGGTGTTCCTGAATCATCCGCTCCTGTTAAGGTTTGAGTTCCACCGTCATATCTACCAAACCTGCGCGAAAAATAGACGGAGCGCAAATGGAAAGCCGATGCGTGGTTTCATCGTGGTCTGGCCCGCCACGGAATCGAACCGTTTGTGGCTTGTTGCATGAGGTGCCTGAAACGCTTCACGGGACTTGTTCTGCGGTAAAATATGAGGCATCCAATGAAACGTTTTTCCAAGAATGTGTTTCGCGCGGCCATGCCCGTCGCTTTCGCTTTGTTCGTTTTTGGCAGCACGGTTGCGGCGCAGCAACAGATGGTCGCGGCGAAGGACTACGCGCCACTGGCCAATTACGCGCTCACCATGGACAATCTCCACCGCGTGGTGGAAGCTTCCACTAATCTTACGGAGTTGAAAAAGAAGATCCCGAGTCTGCCCGCCGACATGGTTGCGCAGCCGAGCCTCGACGGGAAGGTAAAGTTTCTGGAAAACAAGCCGGAAGTCGCCGCCATTCTGAAGAAGGCGGGAATTTCAGCAAAGGACTACGTTTACACAAACATGGTCCTGGTTCGCGCAGCGGTGATCTCGCAGATGCCGAAGAATGCCGACTCGGAAGCCGGGATGAAGTTGTTGTCGGAGCAGATGGGCACAGCGTCTAAACAGCAGCTCGATTTCTTCGCCACGCACAAAACGGAAATCCTCACATTGATGCGGCCGCCCGCTGGCGCGACTCCTCCTCCCGTTCCAGCCAAGCACTAGCCGGCGTGACAGCAGGCCGCTTTACAAGAGGCGAATAAAAGGCGAAGATAGCTGGAGGAGTCCTCCATGCTGTTCCCCTTCGACGATCAGCCCGAACCCCGTCTTGTCGGTATCGCGAAACTCGCGGCCGAAGGCCGCATTCTCGAATCCAAGCGTCAGGTCGAATATCACGAACTGCCCACACGGAATTGGATCAATCGTTGCGTCTCACTGAGAGGGGTGCCGTTTGTCTGGACCATCAATCCTTACCGAGGCTGCGAATTCGGGTGTAAGTACTGCTATGCGAGGTACACTCACGAATTTATGGAGCGCCGGGGCATCGACGATTTTGAGACCGAGATCTACGCCAAGCAATGGAATGCTCCGTCGTTCGCCACGGAGTTGCGCCGGCTGGACCGCCACGAGTCGATCGCCGTTGGCACTGCCACCGATCCGTATCAACCGGCCGAGCGCCGTTTCGAACTGACTCGCAAAATGCTCACGGTCTTCGCCAAAGACCGGGGGCGGCGGATCTATCTCATCAGCAAGTCGGACCTGATTGTGCGCGATATCGATCTGTTTCAACAGATCGCCGCGTCGAATGCGCTTCACGTTACGATCACTATCACGACCACAGACGTGGCGTTGGCGCGCGCTCTGGAACCGATGGCTCCGCGGCCCGATCTGCGGGTTCGGGCTGTCCAGAAGCTCGCCCGCGCCGGGATTAGGGTGGGCGTTAATGCGAATCCGGTGATCCCGATGATTACGGATTCGGAAGCGAATCTCGATGCGGTCGCCAAAGCAGCGGCTCGCGCGGGCGCAAGATCCTTCCACGGTGGATTGCTTTTCTTAAAGCCATGCTCCCGGCGGGTTTTCTTTCCTTTTCTGAAAGAGCGATTCCCCAATCTGGTGGAACGCTATGCGGCCCGCTACGGTAAGAATGCATATCTGAAGGGAGATTACGTGCAGATGATCGAGGCGCGCGTAGCTACCATTCGCAAACGTTATGGGCTGGATAAAAGGCAACTGGAACCGACGCCACCACAGCCTGATGAGCAGCTCTTGCTCTATGACCAAACAGACAATTTAGGGGAGAGCCGATCCGGCTAATTCTTTTTGATCGCGATGACAAAAATGGGAAACGGAGTTCTGTAAGCAGCGTCACATGGCCGACAGATAGTTAAGAGCGGAAAACCTAAGATATTCACCGGCGAACTTCTTTATCCTTGCGACTACATCTCTTAGCTGGCGGACCTCGGCCGCTCTCACCTATCTGAACAGTCCCGTTAGGGCCTTGAACCCATCTTCGATCGTCTGACGGGGCCAACCCTATGAACTAAGGAGGTGAATGCAATGGGTAAGCACAATGGATCCACTCATGGTGGAACCGAGGAAAAACTAGCCAGCGCGTTGGGGTGGTTCAGCATCGGACTTGGACTGGCTGAAGTTGCAGCCCCAAAGCAAATGGCTAAGCTAATCGGAGTCCATGATGGTGAACGCACGCACACGGTACTTCGGACTTATGGACTACGGGAGATTGCCGCCGGCGTAGGCATTCTTTCGCAGCGCCGCCCGGCTAGCTGGGTGTGGGGACGAGTAGCGGGCGACATGCTGGACCTGGTTTCACTCGCTTCGGCCTTTAAATCGGACAGCGTAAAGCCGGCGCGGCTAGCTACGGTATCGGCGGCTGTACTTGGAGTAACGGCCCTCGATCTGGTATGCGCCCAAAAAATCAGTAGACATCCCGGTTCGGCAAGGTCGAGCAACTTTCATATTCACGTGAAAAAAAACGTGAACATTAATCGTTCGCCCGAAGACGTTTACCGGTTTTGGCACAACTTTGAGAATTTGCCGCGGTTCATGAAATACCTTGATTCCGTGGAAGTTCTTGGAGATAAGAAGTCACACTGGAAAGCGATCGCGCCGGGTGGCAAAACCTTCGAATGGGACGCTGAAATCCTTGACGATCGCCCCAACGCTGCTATTGTGTGGCGCTCTCTTGAGCGTTCCGATCTGGAAAATTCAGGATCGGTCCGCTTTGAACGCGCGCCTGGAGGCCGAGGCACTTTCGTGCGCGTTGAGCTGAAGTATACGCCGCCGGGCGGCGCCCTAGGCGCTCAGATCGGCAAACTCTTCGGAGCGGATCCGGGTCAAGCCGTCGAGCACGATCTGCGCAGGCTCAAGCAGATCATGGAGACGGGTGAGGTGGTCGAGTCCGACGCGAGTATTCATTCCGGCATGCACGCGGCGCGGCCGGGCTTGGCGTGAGCCGGCGGAACAATAAAGGAGGTAGCCATGAAAGCGAATTGTTGGATGGGCGCGAAAGATTTACGCGTAGAGCGAGTTCCCGACCCTATAATCCTGAACCAGCAAGATGCCATCGTGAAGATTACGTCCACGGCAATCTGTGGTTCCGACCTTCACATATATAACGGCTTTATTCCCACGATGGAGAGTGGCGATATTCTCGGCCATGAATTCATGGGAGAAGTAGTCGAGACAGGTAAAAGCGTCAAAAATCTAAAGAAAGGAGACAGAGTCGTAGTTCCATTTCCCATCGCGTGCGGTAGCTGTTTCTCTTGTCAGAATCAGTTGTTCTCGGTATGTGAGAACACAAATCCCAACGGATGGATTGCAGAGAAGATGTGGGGCCATTCACCCGCGGGTATTTTTGGCTATTCACACATGCTAGGCGGGTATGCCGGAGGGCAGGCCGAATATGCGCGCGTACCGTTCGCGGACGTCGGTCCCATCAAGATACCTGAGAACCTGACGGACGACCAGGTGCTCTTTCTATCCGACATCTTCCCCACAGGCTATATGGGAGCCGACATGTGCAATATCAAGCAGGGCGACACAATCGCGGTTTGGGGTTGTGGCCCGGTTGGTCAGTTCGCCATGAAAAGCGCATACTTCTTGGGAGCGGAGCGGGTCATCGGCATAGATCGTTTTCCGGAACGGCTGCGAATGGCGCGGCAGAAAGTGGGAGCGGAAACTCTCGACTATGAGGAGGTTGATATTTACGAAGCTCTCAAAGACATGACGGGGGGACGCGGACCCGACGCCTGCATCGACGCAGTAGGGATGGAAGCTCACGCACCGGGATTCGCCGGTACCTACGACCGTGCAAAACAGGCGATGATGCTCGAGACGGACAGGCCTATCGCCCTGCGTCAGGCGATCATGGCTTGCAGAAACGGAGGCATCGTATCGGTGATTGGCGTATACGGCGGATTCATCGATAAGTTTCCGATGGGTTCGGTCATGAACCGTTCGTTAACTATCAGAACCGGGCAGTGTCACGTGCACCGATATCTCAATCCGTTGTTGGAACGGATTCAGAAAGGTGAAATCGATCCAAGCTTCGTCATCACACACAAAATGGCCCTGGACGACGCACCTGAAGGGTACGCGATGTTTTTGAACAAACAGGACGATTGCATAAAGATTGTGCTGAAGCCCCATTAAGGGATCACGGCCCACTGCTGCGGAAGCGACGCCGCAGTGGGCCTGCCTCTCAATTCATTCCAATCGTAACGGCGTCGTTGGATTGATCTGCACGGCTCGCCACGCGGGAACGCAGCAAGCGGCAGCAGTGATCCCTAGTAAAGTGCTCGCGCGGGAGCGAGACCGTTCAAGGGCGGATTGCCGCTGCCGTCGCCCGGGAGCTGGAGTATCACCCCACGCGGTTGCCGTCGCTGCGATTCAGGCAGCCCTCAATGAAGGCTGGACAGTCAGCACTGCCGCCAGCCAGTCGCCTTTTTTGAGCACGCTGCTGCTTCACATTCACCCAGGAGAGGCGGAAGCGATCGCTCTATCTGATTCCGCAACTTGCGCACGAGAATAGGCAGAATAGATGCGGGGTCGATCAGCCTCTTCATCCCCAAGAACTTCTCGCGCGCCCGAGCACCTCCACGGGAGAGCCAAACTATTCCCGCTCCAACAGTTCTTCACTAATTTGGTTTAGTCGTATATTCATTGCAATCGTGGTCGCTTCGAATCCCGATCCAGCAGCCATTCCGCGAGTTTTGGAGATAGATAGAAAGTGGTTTGCTGGAGACTGGCAACAATCTCCGCAAGCTTAATCAGGCCCCGAGCCGGTGCTTCGTCCAAGACCCGAAGCGTACCGAGCACCGGAAGATGACGGCGCGCGGCTGCTTGGCGGCCTTCGTAATCATCCAGAATCAGCCAATCGGCACTGACCTCTTGTGCCAAAAGGATAGCTTCGCGCTCTCCGGCGCCGAGGTGGGCCAGGAATTCATCCGAGACTCGGCTAGCAGCGCGGACCTCAAGCCACGACGGTGGGGCGGACATCCGAACCCTGACGACTTCTGGTGTCCGCGCAATTCTGGGAGATATGGATTCCCACTGCCGTCGCCCAGGAGTTGGAGAACCACCCCGACGCGGTTGCCGTTGCTGCGATTCAGGCAGCCCTCAACGAAGGCTGGATAGTCAGCACTGCCGCCGGCCAGTCGACTTTTTTGAGCACGCTGCTGCTTCACATCCATCCAGGAGAGGCCGAAGCGATCGCTCTAGCTGTCGATCTCAAGGCTAATCTGGCTCTCATCGACGAGTAGGAAGGTCGCCAGTACGCCGCCCAGGCCGGACTCTCTGTGTCGGGTGTTCTCGGGGGTTTGTTGCGCGCGAAGCGAAAGGGGACGATCCAAGCACTCAGGCCGGAAATTGAATCGCTCCGAAGCAAAGCGCGGTTTTTTATTTCACCATCCCTGGAAGCCAGCGTGCTTTCCGCTGCGGGCGAGTAAGGGCCTTCATTCCAACCGCAACGACGTCGTCGGATTGATCTGCGAGGCTCGCCACGCGGGAACGCAGCAAGCGGCAGCGCTGATTCCCAGCAAAAGCGCGCTCACCGCGGCGAACGTAAACGGATCGGTAGCGCCCACGCCGTACAAAAGGCTCGACAGGAATCGGGTCGATGCAAACGCCGCCATCGTCCCTGCCGCGATTCCCATCACCGCCACCTTTAGGCCCTGAGCTAAAATCAGCCCCACCACATTGCTCTTGGTCGCCCCGATTGCCATGCGCACACCAATCTCGTAAGTCCGTTGAGACACCGAATAAGAAATCAGACCATAGACTCCGACGGCGGCAAGCAGAAGCGCCGCTATCGCAAAGCTGATGAACAACCCCGTTGTCGAACGGCGGCCAGCGATGGAAGCAGAAACGATCGACTGCATTGTTTCGACCTCGCTAATTGGAACATTGGGACTCTGCTCGACCGCCAGCCGTCGAATTTCGTTTCCAATCCTTTCCGGATCCGCCGCCGACGTTTTCACCAGAAGGTTCATCGCCGCGGGCAGTTGCCGATCGATCTGCACGGACTGAGAGTATGGCATGTAAATGGCGCCGCGAATCCAGTCCGGTGTATTGCCGGTCAAATTATAGTGGCGTACATCGCCGACCACGCCGACCACCGTTCTCCAGTTCTTGTCCCAAGCCGGCTTAATGTGCTTGCCGATCGCATTTTCTCCTGGCCAGTATCGTTTGGCGGTCGAAGCGGTCACTAACACGACACCCGCGGAGTTCGGTCCATCGGTCTCAGCCAACCCTCTTCCCTCCAGCAATGGAATGTGCATCATTTGAAGGTAGCCGGGCGTGATGGCGCCACCCAGGAACACCGGAGTGGGGAAATCCAAAGTATGTCCTTCGACATCGACGGGAACAATTTCCAATCCAAATTTGCCGTCCATGGGAATCGTATTCGCCATCGCCGCTTCCGAAACGCCTGAGATGCCGCGCGCACGTCTCACCAATTCGGTATAAAGCGCAACGCAGGTCGCCTGTTGCTTACACAGCGACTGGTTCGGAGTGATTCGGATCGTCAATATGTGCTCCGGTTGAAACCCCGGATTCACTTGAGACAGAACGAAGAGCGTCTTGCCAAGAAGTCCCGCCGTCACCACGAGCACCATCGTGAGCGCGAGTTCGCCGGCGATCAGCCAGCTCCTGAGGTGCGTCCACGTGGATCCGTTGGAACGCTGTCCGCACGACTTGATCGATTCCGTCAGATCCACCTGCGCGCAAATCAGTGCCGGAGCGGCGCCAAACAGCACGCCCGTCGCCACCGCCAAACCTGCGGCGAATGCCAGGACGTTCAGGTCGATCTTCACCTCGGCTAATCCCGGCAGGTTCCGGGGGAGCGCGGACTGGAATACCGAGAGGGCGAATGTGCCAAGAAGAATGCCAAGTCCGCCACCGATCAGAGATAACAGGACGCTCTCGGTCAGCAACTGGCGCAAAATCCTCGCGCGCCCTGCTCCCAGCGCCGCCCGCAGAGCGATCTCTTTGCGGCGCACCGTGGCCCGAGACAGCAGAAGGCTCGCAACATTGGCACACGCGATCAGTAAAACGATGCCGACCGAAGAAAGCAAGATCAACAACGTGGTCCGAACGTTGCCGATCACATCCTGCTGCAGTGGAATTGCCGTAGCGTTCGAATAGAGATCGCGCGCCATAGGGAAGGGAAACATCCTTCGGATCTCGGCAACGATGGAGGGAATCTCGCTGCGCGCCTGTGCCTCGGTTGCGCCGGGGCGTAGCCTGCCGACCAACGGAGTAAACTCGCCGCCCCAATAATCGTCCATAAACCGGGAAGGATCGAGACGGGCCGGAATCCAGATCTGCACTCGCGCGGAAGGATAGCTGAATCCTGGTGGCATCACGCCGACCACTCGCCGGTCGGTCCCGTTGAGCGAAATCGAGCGGCCGAGAATTTGCGGATCGCCGCCGAATTTGTTCTTCCACAGCGATTGGCTCAGAATGACTACGGCGTCGCGTCCGGGCCGGTCCTCTCCGGCTTCAAAACCACGTCCGCGCTCCGGCTGAACCCCGAGCACGGAAAATAGATTTACCGACGTTGCACTTCCAAAGAGACGGACGGCTTCGCCTTCGCCAGTGAGGTTAAACTCGGAACCGGAACTCACTGACGCAAGATCCATGGTTCGGCTCCGCTGCCGGAACTCGACAAACGCCGCTTTCGGATAAACCTCCGTGATGCGAACGAGCCGGTGGGGTTCGAAATACGGCAGAGGCCGAATCAGAAGCGTATTCACCAGGCTGAACACCGCGGCATTCCCGCCGATTCCGAGAGCAAGTGAAAGCGCCGCAACCGCTGTGAAGCCTGGATTCCTTCTGAACACCCGCAGTGCATAACGGGCGTCCTGCCATAGCCGTTCCATTGCCAGGAAACTCCACATATCGCGGCTCTCTTCTTTCGCAAGAGTTATATTGCCCATCTGTTTGGAAATCAGACCGCCATCGCCGTTCTCGTTCTGCTTTAACGAAAGATGAAAATCGAGCTCTTCCGACAGTTCGCGTTCCAGTTCGGCGCGCCGCCATCGGAAAACGATTCGCCGCCAGGGGCGAAGCCATTCGGTGTTCATATTTAGGCCATCTCGAGGACTTTTTGGATGGCGCCGATCAGCCGGCCGAACTCTTCGCGCTCCTCCGCCAGCCGTTGGCGCCCGGCAGCGGTCAACGTGTAGTAGCGCGCCCGGCGGTTGTTCTCCGACGCTCCCCATTCGGCTTTCACCCACCCGTTCAGCAGCAGTCGCTGAAGCGCGGGATAAAGAGAACTCTCGCCAACCTGAAGAACATCGCCGGAAACCTGTTTCAGACGTTGCGCGATTCCGTAACCATGCATGGAGGACAGCACCAGAACCCTCAGTATTAGGAAATCGAGCGTCCCTGGGAGTAGATCTGGAGTGTTGTTGTTTCGACCCATCGTCTATCGATGGAAGTATGCTCGATCCCGCGAAAAAAGTCAATACCCCTCGCCAGACGATGGGAGCAGTCTCGTTTTCAGGAACTTTATACGATAGGCTGCGTATTGGGAAATGAAGAGGTGCAGTGTGGTGAAACAAGTTTTGATTGCGATGGCTGGTCTTCTCCTCGTCGGATGCGATGACTTCGACTGGGGCGAGACCGCGAGGTTCAAAGAGGACTTCCACAACACCTTTCCGTTGAAAACGGGTGGTGCGGTGATGGTGGAGTCGAGAAACGGGTCGGTGGAAATCACCGGCTGGGAAAAGGATACCGTAGATGTCACCGGGACCAAGTACGCGAACTCGGAATCCGCCCTGAAGGATCTCAAGATCGACATCGTGTCAACGCCCGATTCGATCACCATCCGCACCGTGCCGCCCTCCGGGTACAGCCACGGCAACATGGGTGCGAGGTACATTATTCGGGTACCGCGGAAGGTCGCCATCGATCGCGTCACTACTTCCAACGCGACCATCCGCATCGAATCCATCGAGGGTCCTGTCAGGCTGCGCACTTCCAACGGAACCGTGCGCGTCAGCCGCCAGACAGGGACGCTGGATGCCGAGACAAGCAACGGAACCATCGAAATCAACGGACAATCGGGCGGCGCCACGGTTCGGACCTCGAATGGCGCGGTGCGGGTCGACGACATGCACGGCGCGCTCGAAGCAAGAACCTCGAATGGAGGAATTCACATCCGGCTCTCCGACCCTGAACCCCAAAAGCAGATCAAACTGGACACATCGAACGGCTCGATCGATCTGGATATGGTCGCGCTGCGGGACAACAACATCCGTTGTACAACCTCGAATGGCTCCATTTCGCTCCACCTGCCCGCGGCGGTGAACGCCCGGCTGGATGCGCACACCTCGAATTCGTCGATTACCACCGACTTCAACGTGACGGTGAACGGATCGTTGTCGAAGAATCGCCTGGACGGTAAGATCGGTGCGGGCGGGCCGATGATCGAGCTCGGAACTTCAAACGGCAACATCAAGGTCCTGAAACTATAAGATCCCGCAACTCTTGTCCGCCGTTCTTGCATTCTCAAGTACGGACGATAAGAAAGCTACGGGAATGGCCGAAAATAAGAAGACATCTAGCAAGTTGGATCTGGCAACGGTCGGCGGGATTGTGCTCGCCCTTGCCGGAATGATTGGCGGGTTGCTGCTTGAAGGCGGCACGATCAAGGATATAGGGCAATTCACGGCCGGTATCATCGTGCTGAGCGGGACCTTGGGCGCGGTACTCGTCACTACGCCTATGCGCAATCTCCAAGGGGCCGGGCGGCGCCTTGGATCTGTTCTCTTCGAGCCGGAACTGGCGCCTGACGATCTGCTGGAGAAAATGATCGCCTATGCGCAAAAGGCACGCCGGAGCGGGTTGGTGTCACTCGAGACTGCGGCCGACCAGGAAGACGACCTGTTTCTTAAGAAAGCTCTGAGTCTGGCTGTTGACGGGACGGACCTGCACGAGTTGCGCAGCATGATGGAGTTGGACATTGAACTCGCCGAGCGCCGTGCTGAGAAGGACGCGAAAGTATTCGAGACTGCCGGAGGATACGCGCCTACTATCGGAATTATCGGCGCCGTTATGGGGCTGATCCAGGTGATGAAGCATCTGGAGAATATCGAAGATGTGGGGCGCGGGATAGCCGTCGCATTCGTAGCGACCGTATACGGCGTGGCTTCGGCTAATATTCTGTTTCTCCCGGCGGCGGGAAAAATCAAGGCGCGCGCACACCGCGAGACCGAGTTGAAAGAAATGACGCTGGACGGCGTCGTGGGGATTGTGGAAGGGGTGAATCCGAAGCTGATTCGCGCCAAGTTGGGTGCTTACTGCCAGGAACCAGGCAACGGCAAACAAGGGGCCTCGGGCGAAGAGAAGGTTCCCGCGTTCGGGGCGGGGGACTAGCTCTCAGTGCGTCGCGGGCGGAAACATCTAGTGCACGAGAACCATGAGCGGTGGATGGTTTCTTACGCCGATTTCATTACCCTCTTGTTTGCGTTTTTCGTAGTCATGTTCGCGGCGAGCCAGGCCGACAAAGGGAAAGCAAAACAAGTCTCAGCCGCCTTAAAGCAGGCATTCGAGGAAGGCTACTTCGCCTCGGCCAAGGCGGCGATCCTCGGCGGGACCGTCGACGATCAGGGCAGGGGAAGCGCGCAGATGAAAGGGCCCGGAGGCACGAAAATCGTCGTCCCGCCATCCGCGAGCAAGGACAAGATGGTGGAACTGCTGCCTTCGCTGAAACGGCTGAATGAGGAGCTTAAAGTGGACATCGCGGCCGGAAGGATTCAGATCAGCATGCAACCGCGCGGTCTGGTGGTGAGTCTGAAACAAGCCGCGTTTTTCCCATCGGGCGAAGAAACCATACCCCCGGAACGTTATCCCAGTCTTGAAAAGGTAGCCGCAGTCATCAAGAAGCTGCCCAACCCCGTGCGGTTGGAAGGGCACACGGATGCGGTGCCGATCCACAACGCTCGTTTTGCCAGCAATTGGGATTTGTCGGCCGCCCGAAGCATCACCATGCTCAATTTGTTCTCCCAATTTGGCGTGCCGACTGACCAGATGGCGATTTCCGGCTATGCGGAAACCAAGCCGATCGATTCGAACGAAACGGACGAGGGACGCGCCAGAAACCGGCGTGTCGACATTTTGATTATGAACGAACTCGGGCTGTTATCGGAGCCTCAGAAGCCAACAGCTCCAGCACGGCCTTAGCCGCCATCTGACCTGCCGATTTCTTTGATGGACCTTCTCCGCGGCTCGCCACGCTGGAACCCACCCGAACTTCCACCACGAACGTCTTCGCGTGATCCGGTCCGTTTTCCTTAGCGATCAGATATCGTGGCATGGCCAAGCCGAGCGCTTGCGTTCGCTCCTGCAACGCAGTCTTGTAGTCGTTGATCTCGTCATCCATGCCGCGCTCGGGAAGACCGGACGGTTCAACGAGGCGCGAGACGATAAATTCCCTTGCGGCATCGAGCCCCGCATCCAGATAAATAGCTGCGATCACGGCCTCGAGTGCGTTAGCCAGGAGCGCCCTCTTTTCACGGCCGCCGCTCATCTCTTCGCCACGCCCGAGTTGAAGAAAGCGGCCGAGCTCCAGAGACTGCGCCACACGGTACAAGTGGGCCGCGCTTACCAGGTGAGCCTTCAGCTTCGAGAGGCGCCCCTCGGCGTAATCGGGATACCGGCGGATCAGGCTCTCGCTCACCACAAAACCAAGTATCGAGTCGCCAAGAAATTCCAATTGTTCGTTATCGACGAAGGTATCGTCGGCGGGCTTGCGTTCAAACGAAAGCGATTTGTGTGTCAGAGCGCGGACGAGCAGTTCCCGATCATGGAACGCGCTTCCAAGCTTTTGCTCCAGGTCCTGCAGATCCGCACTCATCGAGATGCAGTTACTGTTTGATAGGAACTTGCGCAGGGCCGGAGGGAGCCGTCGAGGCGGAAGGCGGTTTGGCCTGTCCGGACTTCAGCTTCATTGCGTTCATCTTTTCGTTGCCTGCCACCTGTTTGATGGTGGGGTGAAGGTCGGGCATCGCCAGAACTTTGTCCACCACTGCCAGTGCTTCGTCCGGTTTTCCACCCTGGTTATAGGCCCCGGCCAGACGCACCATCGTGGTCGGATCGGGTGTGGACGCACCCTCGACGGCCGTCTTCAATTCACTCTGTGCTACATCGTACTTCTTTCGCACCAGCGCGATCATTCCGAGAGCTTCGTGACCTTGGGACAGGTAATCCTTCTTCGCAGCCTCCCATTGAGCGTCCGGCACGTCGGGCCGCGGTTTGGGAGCGGTTGGTACCAGCGCCATGGCGTCTTTGGCGTACTTCTCAGCCTTGGACAACTTCTCTTCTCGATCAAGATCAAATTCACGCGTGTGCTGGGCCAATCCCGCGGCCAGCATCAGCATACAGGGATAGTTCTTCGGGTCCACCTGCAAGGTGCGCTCTGCATAGACGACCATCTTTTCGTAATCGTTCTTCTGTTGCTCGGACGCGGCCGCGACCTGTAGAGCGATCGCCTTGAATTCAGTGTCTGCGAACTTAGTTAACAGGTTTTCGACGGCAGCCACACGCGCATCGGGATCCTGTGTATTGAAGATCGCCATCACGGCGTCAACCTCTTTTTGAGATTTTGGTTTGGGTTGAGGCGCTGCGTTTTGGGCAAGGAGGATCCCGGCGGCCACGGTTAGGGTGCCGATGGTTCCCAGTGTGAAACGAGTCATCATAAAAAACTCCGTCCGTTGATTTTCCGCTGGCTTGCGCCTGCGGTTCACTTCTGTTTTTTCAGTCCTTGCTCGGCGGCTTGACGGGCGCCCGGAGACACCCCCTCCACTGCCAGCGCGGACTGATAGTGCTGGGTCGCCTGTTCACGATCTCCAGTCACATCCGCCAGACGGCCCAGGTAGACTTCGGCCCAGCCGTGGGTCTGCGCATCTGGCGACAACTCCAGTGTCTTATGAAAAAGCTTTTCGCCCAACTCGGGGTCTTTCTGAAGCACCGCGATTCGCGCTAATCCATAATACGATCTCGCGTGCAGCGATTGATTGGTCGTCTGTTCCAGGACTTTCCGATAGGTCTCAGCGGCCTTATCGAGCTGGCGTGCTCCGTAAAGTTTCTCCGCCGCTTCGAGCGTCTGCTCGGCAGGATCGAGCGCTGGGGCCTCGGGGCGTTGAAATGCTGGAGCGCTCCGTTCCGGGCGGGTGCTGGTGAATTGGACGCCATCGAGGCGGTCGCTTTCCTTTCTGAGATCGATGGCCGCCATCATATCGGGCAGGTAGACGCGCATACCGGCCTCCTGCTTCTCATATGCAATCAGCGCTGTGGCGAAGTACGGCGTCAGAATGTACCCCTCGGCCAGATCCTGCTTCACCAGTTCCTTACGCTTTTCATCGCCTTTCGTCAACCGGCTTTCAATCGCCTTGATCAGGCACTCCGTCGACAGCAACAGGAAGTCGCTCTTGAACGATTCGTCGAGCACCGGAGCGCCCAGCGCGAAATCGACCAGGCTCTTCTTCTTGTTCACAACCTCTGAGTACTTGATGAAAAGCGGGTCGAGCAGATAGTGGAAGTAGGCGTGGCGGATATCAGCGGTCCGAATTTCGGCGGCAGGCGTGACCACGATGTAGTAGTCGTCCCGGTAGCTGCGCGTCTGGACCTGGTTGGAGGGTCCAAGAATGTCCATGATCACCTGGAAAGTGCGGCCCATGTAACCGCTCGTGGGATTCCGCAGATATCCGTTGGCCTCCAGCAGCGCGCCCATCACCGGACCTTGGTACCGGCGGAATTCCGCTTCGAAATACGGTTGGGCTTTCTCCCACAGTTGGTCAATTTCCGCCTCGCGATGGAACCGGACCATCAGCGGCGTGAAACCTTCCAGGCCTTCGACGTCGGGAGGAATTTCGCCGGGTTTGAACTTCATCGCAAACTCCGGCGGCTCGGAGACAGAGAACGCAAACGAGACGTATTGCGCCAGGTCGGCGGCGGCATCCTTTTTCCGGTGCGATGCGAAGAAATTCTCCAACTCGCTCTTCACTTCGATCTTGTGCGCGGCCAGATGCGTGCGTACGATTTCGGCAAATGGCGTGTCTGCGGTTTTATAGCCCGCAGCCTGCAGGGCGGCCATCACACTGAATAGAGAAGGGTTAGCATCAAGCTTATTTTGATCGGCGGCAAGTGCTGGCAAGGCGCTCACCAGGAGCGTCGCGATGGCGAGGGTATGCTTCACGGACTCGTCTTCAGTTTAGCGCCGAATCCACAACGCCGCACCTTTTTGGTTGTCGATGAAGCTTCGGTCGAACAATGCTTTTCCCTCGTCATGCCACAAACGGAGGATCGCCTGCTCGTTCGACCGGTGGGCGTCGTCGAGAAGGATGACGGACCCGGCACGCAGCCGGGGCAGGACAACGGGCAGCGCCGGATACCGGGAAAGCGGCCCCACAGCGGCCGGTGGACCGTCCACGAGGACCATGTCGATTACGTTTGGAAGGTGCGCCTTGACAGTATTTGCGGAGTACCAATTCCACTTTTTCCCCGCGATGGTCGTCTGCTTCAGAGGTGCATGGACAACGGTTACGACAGATTCCAGCTTGTGCCGTTTGATCTCCGCCCGCTGTGATTCCAGGTTCCGTTCCTCGTGTTCAAACGAGACCAGACGGCCTTGACCGGATTTCTCCAACAAATAACCGATCACAAGTGTGGAAACTCCAGGGCCGAACTCAACCACCGATGAAGGCTTGCGCTCGAGCAGGAGCATCACGAGGGTGAGGGCCAAATCTGGTGCGATTGCCCACCCGCTCATAGACGGCAACGGGTGCCTGGGTTCGAGGAAGCGGTGAACCTGTTTCTCACTCATGCCGGGACAAAGAAATCGTCACCCGCGCGATGGTTGCAGCCGCCATGGAGGCCAGAAAGGTGCGGCGGGAAACGGACGGATTCAACATGCAAGTTCTCCTCGCCAGTATACGTAATATTGCTCGTCGATTTTCGCGTGGCGAGACGGATCGGATACCCTAAACTGGAACCCATCAGAATGTAAACGGGACGATTTCTTATGATTCGCAGCGCTAGAGAGCTCTCGCCTGACGAGAAACAGAATATCGAAGGCCTGTTGGGATGGCGCATCTCAGACGAGGAAGAAATCAGCATTCGCGCTCTGGAGGCCCACAAAGGCGTCACTCCGGAGCGGCGTGCGGAGATTCTCACTGCTTTAAGGAAGCACTTTGCTATGGCCGATGCCCGCCGGCAGCCGGTATCGGCGGAAGAAGCAGACGACATCATCGACGAAGCTCTCCGCTCGACTAGGCCCGGCTATCGGCCGGTCCGTTGAGAATACTTCTCGACACCAACATCCTTGCAAGAGCCAAACGAACGCTCGGAAGGACTCGCGCGCAACAGACTCGAAACGATAATCGCCCGGCATACGCTACTGATCAGCAGCGAAATGCTCGTCGTGCTTTCGCGGGTATTGCGGTACCCCCGGCTCCCGAAGTTGTATCACGGATCAGGAAGTTTATCATTGGATCGAATACCTTCGCGAAGTGTGCAAGCCTGTTTCGCCGGAGCCTTCGTGGCCTGTGCCCATGCGCGATCCTAAGGACGTTGTGGTGCTCCAGACGGCCGTCATCGGAGAAGTCGAAATCATCTGTACGCTCGACGCGGATTTTTACGATGCCGAGACTTTGGCTTTTGCGCCACTTGCGGCATTAACGTATGTACTGACGTGAATCTCATGAACCGGCTCCGGTCTTCTTGAATCCCACCGTCGGCGACCTTCCTCCTTGGCGGCAGGCCAGCCGGACTATTGTTAAGCCGGTGTCGACGGGCTCTCAGGGACGCCGGATTACAGCCACACTGCGACGCTCGAAGGCTTCGAATTGTTCCGTTCAAAGAACGGCCAAACTCACTGTGAACCATCACCTCAACGGACGTACGTCGTTTGCGGTGATGCTTCGGTGCCATAACGCTGGTACACTCGCGTCAGCCAAGCCGTCAGCCGTAGGTCATTTGCGCGGAGTGATGACCTGGATCTCGACGCCGCCGACAAATGCCCGGCCCGGCATCGGAACGCCGTAGATTTCCTGATAAACGGTGTCAGTCAGATTCGTCAATTGCAGGAACGGATGCACGCGGCCGCGCGTCATCGCCGCGTAGACGTCCAATACCCCGTACGGATCGCGCGCATAACGCTCCAGCGCTCCGACTCGAACGCGCGTCACAATTTGCCCAGGAAGCGTAACCTGCCACGACACAAGGCCCGAGTGAATCGGATAATTGAACGTATATTTGGAATACGCATTCGCCAGCGCATCCTGCGCCCCATGCAGGCCTGTATACTGCAGTTCGATCAACTGATGTTTCGGTGCATCGAAGCGTACCGAAGCTTCCACACCTGTAAAGCTGAGCCGCTCGAAATTAGTCGCGCGCCAGATGTCCGTCGTCGAGTAGCGCACGTAGTCGATATCGTTCGTCTCGCGGCGCTCAAATACAGTCACATCGCCGCGAACCCGCCGCCAATTCCAATCGAGGCCGCCTTCATAGCTCCATGCCTTTTCCGGTTTGAGATTCGGCGACCCGACGTTAGCCGGGTCGTGATAGTAAAGATCGGTGTAACTCGGTAGACGGAACGCGTGGCTCGCTCCTGCGCGAAGCTTGAGTGACGGCGCCACCCAATAACCGACGCTCACCGACGGACTGAATTGCGTCTGCCGGGTTCCGTAGACTTCCTCGCGCACGCCCGCTGTAAAAGAAAAACGCTTGGCCGCGCGCGCATCAATCGATACATACCCCGCGCCGCGATCGCGCTCGTGATGGCCCAGGTTGTTGCTATCGATGGAGTCGCGGTATCCCTCCAGTCCATAGTGAATGCGCACATTCCGTCCCAAAGGATCGTCGCGGCGAACCGTAGCCTGCCAGCCTTCCGAAACATGGCGATTGGTAAAGTACTGCGGGTTGTCCCGCAGGAGCACGAAGAGATCGGTGTGCCGCCGGTATGCGAAGGCAACCTCGGTACGCTTGCCCAGCGCCTGCCGCACCCCGGCGAACCACGTCCGCGTGCGCTCCCACGAATTGTAATTGCCGTAAAACTGATCGGCGCCAAACGGCCGGTCGTTGTTGGCCAGAATCAAATCCGTGAATCCCAGCCGCGTGGACACATGTGTCACCGAGGCCAACGAGAGATTTCGATAGTCGCGGTCAGGAATAAAACCAGTGGAGAAGTCGCGCGACGCGCTGAACTGCTCAGTCCATTTGTCCTCCACCAGCGAGAACATCCCGCGTTCCTGATTCGCGCCGAAATTCCCAGCGGCGCCGCGCAGACGGAATTCCGACGCTTCGGGCGGGCGCGTAATAAAGTTCACAACGCCCCCGACGGCATCCGAACCGTAGAGCGTTGACCCGGATCCCTTCAGAATCTCGACGCTGTGAATCAGCTCCAGCGGCACCGGCACGTCCATGTTGTGATGGCCCGATTGCGCATCGTTCAGCCGAAGCCCATCGAGCAGAATAAGCGTCTGGCCGAAGTTCCCTCCGCGTATCGAGAGATCGGACTGCACGCCGTTCGGCGAACGGGCCTGCAGATCGAGCGAGGAGTCCAGCCGCAGCAGATCGGCGATGGAATTCGAAACCAATTCGAGGCTCTTCGTCTCCATGGCACGAATCGCGCGGTCCGCATCTTCCAGCGGAATCGGGTCGTAGGTTCCGGTTACCACTATCACCTGCTGTGAGAACGCGGGAAGGATAGACACAGCTATCGCAAGGATTTTTTGGTAGCGCACTATTTTTATTCGGGAGTGTAAGGTACGATCGCTTCTTCGTCGTCTTTCTTTCTTTGTTTTGCCGCGGCCACAGCTTTTTTCCTGGCTGCCGCTTTTCTCTTTTGTCCAGGGCGCGCGGCGGCTTCCCGTGCGTGGTCGAACAGCGGATCGGTTTCCGGAGTCAGCAGAACCCATAATCCATACGCGCCGAGAATCGTACCCACCGGCACATCGAGAATATTCACCGCCGAAATTACGGTCAGCATTACCCGCGCCGGCTCCAGGAGTTTACGAACAAATAATCCGGCTAAAAAGCAAGGGATGGCGATCACAAGCTGATAGATGGTGAGAATAACCGCCACCATACCCACAATGTCGTCGTTGAAAGAAGTGTATAAGCCCTGCGTACCCCCCTGGCGGACAAGGATGAAAATCGCCACCACGGCCCCGAGGAGGCCAAATACCATATTCAAGACGCCTAGAATCCTAACGTGCCTATCCATGCTGCGGCATACCAATCGGACAAGCGGGCATACGAATCGGGTTCAATCTATCCATCATCTCACTTATCGTCGGGTTGGGACGCTTCCAGGATAGCGGATATCGGGAGGTAGGCAAAGACGGGTATCCAAACCAGCCATCGAATGGGTGTTGAGCCGTCCCATTCGCCAAGAATATTCCAGCGGAGCAGAACCGAATAGCAAACCGGCATGAGCGCCTGCCACAGCAGCAGCGGTGGATACGGCACAAATGCCAGCATCGGAGCGAACCACGTCAGGTACCAGGGATGGCAGTTGGCCGAGATGATCAGAGTCGCGGCAAAGGTCCACAGAACGGCGCGCTCGAGAGTAATAGCACGCCACGCGATCAGCAACGTGACGGCAACAATCAGCGCGGAGGCCGTGTATTTGGCGCGGTAGAGATCGCCGCCGGCCAACCAGAGGAGTCCGCCAAAAAGGCTGTCGTTATTTCTCCAGCCGCCGATGAACCCGCTGGCGAATTCAGCGTTTTCGACGACGTTGCCCCAGTACGGCAGCGCACAAACGGCAAATACCGGAAAGACCACCAGCCATTGCCACCATCGCGGCTTACCTCCCGAGCGGGACAGGATGAAGGCAGGGAACAACAGAATCGGCCAGATCTTCGTTGCAACCGCCACGGAAAGGGCGAGAAACGATGCGATCCACCGCCGGTGCGCGGCTCCGAGCAACGCCAGAAGAATAAAAAAGATAGGTATCGAATCGTTGTGGCCGTTCACCCAGAATTCGAAAATCGGAAGAGGCGACCACGCGTAAAGAAGAATGTGCCGGTCCGGAAAATTGCGAGCCCGAAGCAGTGCCAGTAACACTCCCAGGCACCCAAGTTCGAAAAGTGCACCTGGAAACTTAAACCAGAACACCTGCGCGAACGGATCGGCGACGAATCGGCTCAGAAGCCGGTAGACACCAAGCTCCTCCAGTTCGAGCAAAGGGCCATAAGCGGCCTTAAAATCCTTCGTTCCCACGTGAGCCCAGGCTGAATCTCGAATGTAAGAAAAAGCGGGGTCTATGGGTCTTACATGATAGGGATTGGCGCCGAATGCTTGGACCTGCCCCTCCCAACGATACCGGTAGACGTCATCTGAAAACGTTGGAAACAGGGGCCAAACGGCTAATCGGAGGACTATGCCGACGACCAGAACCCATCTTGTGGAGAGAAACGGCTTCGGCTTTAGGATCTGGTAAACGGCGAGAAGGTATAATAGATTCGCCAGAATGAGAAACAGAATTGTGTTGATGACCCTGTTACCGAGATAGTCCATTGACCACCCTATGGTAGCTGCTATGCAACCTCTTGCTCTGTTGCTCTCGATTTCAAAATTCAACCAGGCCATCAGCGCTCTTACCGATCCAACTCCGTTCTCGGGCATCCACCGGCTGGCGTTTTTCGACTGGGCAATCCTCGTTCCTTACTTCACTGTGCTCGCTGTTTTGTCCGTTTACGGATTGCATCGCTACGAGATGATACGCGGCTACATGAAGCACAGGAAGCAGCTTCAGGAATTGCCGCCCCCGTTCGACCAGCTTCCGCCCGTTACCATCCAGCTTCCGCTCTACAACGAGAAATATGTGGTGGAACGGCTGATCGAAGAAACCTTGAAGATGGATTATCCGAAACACCTGCTGCAAATTCAAGTGTTGGACGATTCCACTGACGAGACTTACCCTTTTACAGCGGCATTGGTGGCGCGGTATCAGGCGATGGGGCATCCCATTGAATTCCACCATCGGACGAATCGCCACGGCTACAAAGCGGGCGCGCTCCAAGAGGGATTGAAGACCGCCACGGGCGAATTTGTGGCCGTCTTCGATGCCGACTTCATTCCACCGGCAGATTTCCTCATGCGGACCATCCACCGGTTCGCCGATCCAAAGGTCGGAGTGGTGCAAACCCGTTGGACCTACCTGAACCGCCACTACAACGTGCTGACGGAAATCGAGGCCATGCTGCTCGACGGGCACTTTGTGCTCGAGCACGCGGCACGCGCGGGAGAAGGGCTCTTCTTCAACTTCAACGGGACGGCCGGAATCCTCCGCAAGAAGATGATCGAAGACGCCGGTGGCTGGCAGCACGACACCTTGACCGAGGATTCCGATCTCAGCTACCGCGCCCAGGTAAAGGGCTGGAAATTCGTTTATATACCAGGCGTCGAATGTCCGTCCGAGTTGCCGGTCGACATGCAGGGTTTCCAAGTCCAGCAATCGCGCTGGTCGAAGGGTTTGACCCAGTGCGCCATCAAGCTGCTACCCGGAATCCTGCGCGCAAAACTTCCGAAGCGGGTGAAACTCGAAGCGTGGATGCATCTGACGCCGAACATTTCCTATCCGCTGATGATTATCGTCACCGCCCTGATGCTGCCGGTGATGATCGTGCGATTCTACATGGGCTGGCTGGAGATGGTGTTGATCGATCTGCCGCTGATCATCGCGTCATTCTGGTCGATTTCAGCGTTCTATCTGGTCGCGCAGCGCGAGCTGTTTCCAAAAACCTGGAAGCGCGCGATCTTCTTCCTGCCAGCGCTGATGGCCGCGGGCGTGGCCCTTACCGTTAACAACACCAGGTCGGTGATGGAAGCGATATTCCGTGTGCAAACGGCGTTCGCCCGGACGCCGAAATATGCCATCGGCGAAAGCAAGATGAAGCTCGAGAACGTGAAGTATCGCAGCCGCATAGGTTGGCTGCCTTATATTGAGATCGCCTTCGGGAGCTATTTCGCGTATATGGTGGTGTTTGCCATCGATAGCATGAACTATCTGGCTGTACCGTTCCTGCTGTTGTTCGTTTCCGGCTACTTCTGGGCCGCGTCAACGAAGCTGTGGGCCGATTGGAAGGGCCGCATTGCGTGGCATCGCGCCAGGCGTCTGGAACTGGACCGCCAAGTCGGTTAAGCCGGAGTCAGTTCGAACTCGTCCGGGCCACATAGGAATTGATTTACTACCGTAACGTTTCCAAACTTCCGCCCGGTCTGAAAATCTTCCGATACCAGCCAGGAACATTCTAATCGCTCCGCCGCGGCGACAATCAAACCGTCCCAATAGGAAATCTGTGCGGTGTCCTGCCAGTGCCAGGCTCGCCCGATCAGATCGTGGCTTGTGTCTAGTGGTTGCCACAGCAAGAGCGATTCGATTTGTTGACGGCCCAAAGCGTTAGATGTGCGAATCTTCGGCAGGTTCGCGTAGAATTCGTGCAGGACCTGCCAGCTCAGCCGCCCGGCGCCGGCCGCCCAGAGTGCTTCTATCCAAGCCCGTGCCTGCGCCCATTTAGCATGGTCCGACTTATCGATTGAATACAGTAACAAATTCGTATCGATAAAGAACTTAGCTCCGCCGCTCATGAGCTTCTTCGCGGGTCAATCGCTTAGCCGCTTTGACACCGGGAATACTGGTGACGGACTTCCAGGCTTCATAAGCGCGCGAGTAATCGCCGCTCCGCACCATTTGGTCCCTCAGCATCTGGCCGACGAGCTTGGAAACGGAAGTGTTCTCGTCCGCCGCTTTGCGCCTTGCCCAGCGCGCGACTTCTTCTTCCACCGTGATGGTCATGTTTTTCAACATAAAGTCAATGCCTCCGCTCGTGAATATCTTCTCGTGAAAGGTATTTGCCACCTTTCTTGGCACGGAATCCGGGAATGGACTTCCAATGCTTATTGGCGCGCCAATAGTCGTCGTTCCGCATCATTTCTTCTTTCAGCATCTGACCGACGAGCTTGCAAACGGAGGTGGTCTCCTCCGCCGCTTTGCGCCCCGCCTACCGCACGACTTCTTCGTCCACGGTGACGGTGATGTTCTTCAACACGAAGTCAGTGTAACACGAACTTCGTGTCCATCCTAAGAAGCTGAGCGGCTTAGAAACCGATCCTTGCCGGAACTTGCCGGAGCCGCACTAATCTGACGGAGCAAACCAAGCTGATCCCAGCTATTCCAACCCCTCACAATCTGACCATTCGAGAAATATACGATGACGATCCCCGCGAGGTTGATCCGATTCCCATTCGCGGGAACTCCTAATCCATCACCCATGTGAGTACCTTCAATGGTGATACGGACAACCGCCTTATCGCCATCCACAATCGTGTCCTGAATCGCGATCGTCAGATCCGGTATAGCGGTCCGCAAATTACGCCAGAAACTTCTTGAACTCAGAGGGGCCGTGGACAGGTTGCTCCGTCTCGCCGAGACCGAAAGCAATGGCGTCCCGCGCAAAAAGTTCATCGATGGTCTCTTCACGACCCTGGTTCCAGACCTCCTCGAACCACCGGTGAATCAGGGTCTTCGGATTTGCGGACATCGCGTAGCGCTCTTTTGTCGAGACTGTATCACCCAAACGGCCAAACTAGAACCCCGCCACCACCGGCTTGCCGCTCTGCGCCAAAGCGGCATGAAGCCCCTCCACTGCGTGCGAATCCGCCGGATACTGCTGCAACGCCGCCCGGAAATCCCGCTCGGCCACACCCGGCTTATTCATCTTGAGAGCCACACGTCCAGCCACTTCCGCAACCGGACGCGGATAGTACGGAGGCTCGGTATAAGTCAGGCGCCGCTCCGATTTCGAAGCAATCTCCAGCAGCCGAAGACCCTGTCCGCGATTCCCCGATGCCACTGCCAGGTGCCCGGCCAACTCCTGTCGCGCCACTTTCAATTCGTCAGGATCGGTGCGGTGAGTCTTATTGCGAAACTCCAGCATCGTACTCTCAAATTGCCGCGACTCCTCACGCGCGGCTTCAACATTGCCCTTATTCGCCTGCGACAGCGCCCGGGCCCAATGCCTCCACGCATCCTGACGCGCACGGCCAAACGCCGGCAGCGTGTGGTCATCCAAAATCGCATCCCATTTCTCAAATTGCACCAGCGTCCGCATCATGGCGAACCAGCCCTGTGCGTGCGCGGTCGTTACCAGATCCGCCGACGCCACCTGCTTTGGGTTTTCCTTATACGCCATCAGTTCGCGCGCTGCCGTCACCGCTTCGTCGTACTTCCCTTCAAATGAATACGCGGTGGCCAGGTAATGCACGTTGTGGCCATGATGCCCGTCGCCATAGAGCTTGTCCTGCTTCATCCATTCGCGCTCGTTCGCCGCGGCTCCGGAGAACGACTTCACAGCGTCATCCCAGCGGCCCGTCTGCGAATAGATATGTCCAGGCATGTGGATCGCATGCGGAATATTCGTCACCAACTCGGAATAGCGCTTGCAACTCGGCCAGGCATCCTTGGCGAACGTCGAACCCTCGAAAGCATGAATCACATAATGATGCACGCCCGGGTGGTCCGGCGCTTTTTCCAGTAGATTCCGCAGAATCTGCACCGCTTCCATCGAGCCCGGCGCGACAGGTTTCCTATCCGGTAGCGAGAACCCGCGCATGATCATCAGCGCCAAGTCGAGTTGCGCCTCCACTTCATCCGGATGAGCGGCTAGCAGCACGCGAAGTTCCTTCACGAATGCGTCATCGCCGTCCTTCGCATTCGCATCGCGCCGCGCGGCCGCTGCGGCGATGTACATCTTCTCAAGATCGGTCGCCTTGCCCGGCGCTTTACTGAGCTCGAGCGCCTTCTCCGCCGCCGCGCGTGCCCGAGCCATCGCAGGCGGGACCTGTTTACCGAAAGCGCTGTTGAGCAGGTCGATCTGGAAACGCGGACGCCAGTCGCCGCCCGCAACCATCGCAATCCCCCAATACGGCATGGGTGCATCGGGATCGAGCGCTGCCGCCTGCAGGAACGAGCGCTCCGCTTCGCGTGCCCAGAAGGAATGCATCTGCGCGAGCCCCTGGTCGAAGAATTTCTGCGCCTCCGGATTACTGGTGGTGATCGCCAAGTGCACGACCCCCATGCCCGGCAACAGTTTCGCCGGGAGCGACGGCGCAATCGCACTGGGCGGTGGTGTGCAGTTGTCTGCCTTCGGAAGCTGTGCCGCAATGGCGCCCGCCAAGCCGAGGACTACGAGTGAGAAAAGCCTGTATTTCATTTGGAACCCTCTCCAAGCTGACGCGCAATCAAATCGCTGAGCTGATCAACCCGATACGACGATCCTTCTACGATAGCAGCCAATCGGCCGTCCCGCCCCACGATGGACGTAGTGGAATTGTGCCCGATGGAGCCTTCATCGCTCCAGTAAACCTCACCGAATTCGGCGGCAACTTTGGCCACATCGCCGGTCAGAAATCGCCATACGCTGTAGTTGGCCGCCCAACGTTTTGCGTATTCGGCCAGCACTGCGGGCGTGTCGTAATCGGGGTCAACGGTGATCGACAACAGAACCAAATCACGCCCGGTGAAACGGCGTTGCAGCAAAGCGAAGTTTGCCGCCAGGCGGGGACACACATCGGGCAGCGGGCATCGCGTGTAAATGAAGTTGACGGCGGCCACGCGGCCCCGAAACTCGGAAAACCGCACGGGATGTCCTTGTTGATCGATGAGTTGGAAGTCGGGAACCATGTCCCGAATCCCGAGCTTCTCCCTGGGCGCCGGGATTTCCACATCCGCCACAGCCATCTTCCTGATGTTCCGGGCGACGGAGGAGCTACGGCTCACCACAAGTTCAAACTCGATGCGTACCCCTGGATGCAGATCCTGTAACTCAATGGCGTTCTCCACTCGAAAAGGCATCGTCATCGCATCCATGTACTTCGGAATTGGCCGGTGGGACACCAGAATCGTTCGCCCAGCCGGATCGAGCGCCACCACGATGCCATCCACTGGATATGACTTCGCCTGCGTGGCTCCGGCACTTGCTATCGCTGCCAGTAGCAGAACCGCACTGGGTGTTCCCGAATGGCGCAGAAAGGGTGTAACAGGCCGACGCATTTCTGAATCCAATTGTAATCTGCTGGCTGTCTCCTGGGTTTTTCCCTTCGTGGAACTTTTCCGGTGAGTCCCGGCAGATCCGAAGTCTTAGACTGCGGACTAGGTAGAGAGCGGCGGAAGGCCTGATGCAACATTGTCTATGCCTTAGACGCCAAGCACAAACGAATCAGCCGGGTCGGAACGAGCGCTAAATTATTTCACTGATTTGGTTCTGTCACGGGAGATAGGACGTGAGGGAAAACGTACCTGATCTCTAAGGTCCAGTATTCGCCTGCTATAGCCAGTACTTAAGGTGCAAAGGGTTGTAGGGTTAATAACTTATAGGTTTGAATAGCAGATACGATCTGATCCTATTCGGGTTACACTGGTAGTGCCAAGAGTTCTATGCGCTGTCTCTATTGCCGAAAAAATATCGGGTTGTTGAGACGACTGACGGATCGCGAGTATTGTTGCCGCGACCACCGCCAGTCGATGCGCACCACGTCTGCCCGCGCAGTCCGGGCGCATGATGCGGAAGAGATGAGCGAAATCTGGCCCGTCTATCTCCGCACGATCGATGAAATCGCAGAGGGGAAAAATCCGCAGCCGAATCTGGCGAACACTGCAACTTTCGGCATTGTGATTGTCGTCGCCCTGGCTATCGGGTCCATGGGCCTGCTTGGTCCCGGTTCCGGTTCGCCCCATTTACAAACCTCTGATGGTCCAATGGACGATGTTCGCCGGCTGATCAAGAATCACGCCGCCATTCGGTTAAATGAGAACTTCCAGGCCGGCCTCAAGGCATGGAAGGGCTTTGCCAGCGCGACTACTTCCGATTGGTCGTTCAATCACGGATTCGTGCAGCCAGGTCGGCTTCGATTGTGGAAAGACTCCCTGGGAATGAACGATTACCAGATGGAGTTCCTCGGCCAGATCGAAAAGAAGGGCTTTGGCTGGGCGTATCGCGCCAGCGACAACACCAACTTCTACGCCACTAAGATTCAGATCGTGAAACCCGGTCCGCTACCCAGCGCCGACCTGCTCCGTTACGCTGTTGTTCGCGGGCAGGAGAGCAGCCGGGTCAGCTTGCCGCTGCCCATGGTGATTCGGAACGACACTTTATACCGCGTGCAGTTGACCGTCAAGGGCGACAGTTTCACAACTTCCGTCAATGGCCAGGTTGTGGACACGTGGACCGACAGTCGCCTCAAATCAGGTGGCGTTGGGTTCTTCACCGACCACGGCGAAGCTGCCAGCCTACGTTGGGTCACGGTTACAAATCGCGATAACTTCGTGGGTCGAATCCTGTCCTATCTCGGCTTCTGGGTACCTATCGAACCAGCAGTCTGGGCAGGCGTCCTGCCTCCGATTCGCTAAAGCCATTTCTTTAAAAACGAGCAGATGTGATAGCCGTCAATGAACTTGTATGGCATCTCGCCTAGTGTGTAATGCCCACAGGGCAGCACACTCACACTGTTGTCGATTCCATGAGCGCGAATCGTCGAAATGATGTCCTCCGAGAACTTCGGGAGGAACGTCGTATCATACGTGGCATAGATGAATTTCGACTTCTTTTGCCATCGCTTGAACTGCTTCATGTAATGTACTGGGCTAACCGCCGACCAGACCTCGCGAAGCCGGTCCACGTCGATATGCTCTTCCATCCCTTGCCGGATATGTTGCGTGGAAAGCCCCGTCCAAACGACATCAGCGAAATGTGACGAGCAGTGATTGAACACGTTGACCCGAAATCGAGGGTCGTGAGCGCTGGCCAGGAACGCGTAGCAGGATCCAAGGCTCGTCCCGACAATGCCGATCCGATCGTAGCCCTGCTGCTGGAGCCAATCCGCACACGAGCGCGTGTCGATCACGGCCTGGCGCGTCGCGTCGACGGTGCGCGCCACATTGGCCGACACCGCATAGTCGGCGCGCTGCAACTCCGCCGGCATCCGGAAATCATGGTAAGGAAGACTCAGCCGCAGCGCCGACATTCCCAGTTTTCTCAGGCCCTTGCAGAGTCCGCCATGCTGTCCGAAACTCGCGTTCCAGTGCGGGAGCACCAC
>Ga0105237_10001119_pt1 | contig 35923 bp, 31 predicted proteins | sample KBSC24metaG_FD_81520 | JGI IMG/M metagenome (GOLD analysis project Ga0105237, IMG submission 81520) | Corn rhizosphere microbial communities from Kellogg Biological Station, Michigan, USA - KBS C2-4 metaG | ecosystem: Host-associated > Plants > Roots > Rhizosphere > Soil | place: Michigan, USA... | reverse complement strand
TCCCCGCCGCCGTCTTCGCCCAGTGCACCCGCCGCTGATCACCGGCCTCATAGCTGCCCAGCAACACCGGTGTCAGCGCATAGGCGGGCGGAAAACCCGGCACCGCCGGCAAAAAAGAAAGCCCCTCGGCCGTAGCCATATTCCCATGCACAGGCTGCAGCTGCCAGATGGCTTCGCGGCTGCCGGCAAGGAACACAGTGTCCAGAGCCGGCTCCAGCATATACAACGAATTATCGATAACAGCACTGGCCGCACTATCGGCCTGCGCCCATTGTCCAAGATAAAGATACACCCGCGCCAGCAAGGCCGTAGCCGCCGCACGATTGGGCCGCGTCCGGTCGCTGGCAAAGGCGGGCGTGGTAACATAGCTTAGAGACAACAGCCGCTGCGCATCGGCCAGGTCGGTCAGGATCTGCTGATAGACAGCCGCCGGATCACTCCGCGGTAACAGGGCGCTGGTACTATAATTGGCAGACGTCACCAGGGGCACGCCCCCATAACAATTTACCAAATAGAAATACACCAGCGCCCTCGTAAATTCCGCTTCGCCCCGCAGCTCCCCCTTGGTAGCGGCAGAGATGTTCGGGGCGCCGTCCAGACCCGACAAAAGGGTGTTGGCCGTATGGATAAGGGTAAACGCCATATTGTACAAACTTGCGTTTGGCAAATTATCGGCCGATAAGGTGTTGGTCCGGAAGGGGTCCTCGAAAATGTTCGGCGAGGTATTCACCAGCTCGTCCGCGCTGAGCCCGCAATAAATGGTTAGCCCGCCATTCAGCAGCCCACGGGTATTGTCCATCATTTGTATGTACAACCCCGTCAGGGCATTCAACGCATTGGTGTCGCTGGCAAATACCGTCCCCGTGCTCACCTGGTCCTGTGGTGGCGGCACTTCAAGTAATTTCCGGCAGGAGATAGAGGTATATACACAGGCCAAAAAAAACAAAGCGATGACTATCGGTCGATGGAACATAGTGTTCATATTAAAAAGTTATCTGGCAGCCCGCGATCAAAGTACGCACCGGCGGCAGCACCGTCGGGTCCTGCGTCTCCGGATCCGTCACCGGGAATCGCGTATATCTCCACAAATTCTGCCCCTGCAGATACAGCTGCCCGCTGCGCAACCCCGCCCTGGACAGCCATTTCTCCGGCAGCCGCCACCGCAATGCCATACTCTTCCACCGAACAAACCCCGCATCCACCAGCCGCGCGTCGGAGGCAGGATAGGCAGACAATTGCCGGTACGCCGGCGAACCCAGGTCCGCCGTGAGTCGCTGTAAAGACGACTGATCACCCGGCTGCCGCCAATGCTGCCGCCATTCCACCGGCCCATTGCCGAGCATCGAAGGCCCCGCGACCCCCGGCGGCACGAGAGGATACAACACCGCCAGCGGATTGACGCCCTTACCGCTGCGGAATTCAAAGAATACATCCAGCGTCCAGCACTTGTACTGGAGGCTTTGTTCCATGCCGCCATAATAATGCAGATCGAAATTGCCGCCATCGATACGGTCCCTGGGATCCAAAACTCCATTCTTATTGCGGTCATTAAATGTGAACAGGCCTGTAGACCGGTCGACACCCGTATACTGATAGGTCGACGTCTCGCTCAGCGACCTGCCCAAAAACAATTTTGACGCATACAGTGAAGTGGCCAGGCCGGGGAAGCTCCGGAGCCGATTGCCCGGCACGGTCAACAAAAAAGTAGACACCCAACGAAAATGTTTACTGGTCCAATTATGCGTCTCGAGGCTGAACTCCAACCCTTGATTGACCACATTCGCGGGCAGATTGCTAAATACCCCCGGAAGACCCGCCTGCGCCGGCAAAGACGTATACAACAGCTGATTGGCCGTCCAGTCCCGGTAGGCAGCCACAGATAAAACGATGGTGTTGTGCAGCACACCCACGTCTAACGCCAGCTCGGAATTATAATTCACCTCCCAGGCCAGCCTGTCATTGGCAAAGGTCAGCGGATACACGCCCTGCAATCCCTGGTAGCCCCGCGACGCGCTGGTATTGGTATACACCTGCGCATACTGGTTGTCGCCTATCTGGTCATTACCCGTCGTCCCGATGCTGCCCCTTATCTTACCCCAGCTGAGCCAGCCCAGATTACGGACAAAAGGCTCATCGCTAAAGATCCAGGCGCTGCTCACCGCCCAGAAATTCCCAAACTGTTTCCCGGGGCCAAATCGGCTCGATCCATCCCGCCGCCCCGACACGGTAAAAAGATATCTGTTATAAAGATTATAGTTCACCCGCCCGAACACCGCTTCATACCGGTACGCGATCGCATTCTCTTCCGTATAGGTCGAGGTCGCCCCGCTGCCCGTGCTGAGCAACAGATCGCTGGGGAAGCCATCCTCATTCAACAGCGAATGCGTCGAACGCTGTTGCTGCCAGGTGCCTCCCAACAACATCTCCCATCTGGCCGGCCCCTTTTTTCGCACATACTCGGCAAAGCCTTCCACCAACTCGCTATGATAGGTATTGCCCGTATAATACCGATGCCCCGTCGGCTCTGTCGCCGGGTCCTGCCCCGCCAGCGGCTGCCGGCTGTTCTCATCGGACTGTACCCTATTGTACCCCAGGCTAGCCTTAAGACTCAGCCCGGGCAACAGCTCATAACCCACCTGCAGATGATGGAACTGATTGGTCAGACTAGCCTGGTACTGGTTCAGCGACAACGCCTCGATATTCACATAGGCAAGCCCGTTATTACTCCACTGTAACGCACCCGCCGCATTCCGGAATGACGGCGCATTGGGCGCCAGGAACTCAAAAAAGGTAAGGTCCTGCGTCGGCAGACGTGTCGACCCCCAACTGTAAAGGCCCGACAGATCGATCCGCAGCCGCCGGCTCGGCGACTGATGCATCAAATGACCATACAAAGACTTTTGATCCAGCCCCGTACTCCCGGGGAATACCGAACCCTCGCTATGATAGTTGCCCGACACCAGGAACACCGTATTGGTATCCCCACCCGACAAACCCACCCGCGCATTTTTCACCAGCCCATTATGCCCCATCACCATTTTCTTAAAGTCGGTATGACGCGTACTGTCCCAGGCAAACAGCTCCGGCGCCGTAGTAGCATCCACCACCTGGCTGTCAGCGCGTATCGCCTCTTCCCGCAGGGCCCGGTACTGCCCGGTGCTCAACAAAGGACTGGTCTTTACGGCATGTGTACTGCCGCCCGAAAGATCGACACACCATTTCAGCCGGCCCGGCTGCCCTTGTTTCAACGTGAGCAGGATGACCCCATTGGCGCCCCGGCTCCCATAAATGGCCGTTGCCGAAGCATCTTTTAATACCTCGATACTGGCGATGGAAGAAGGCGGGATACTGTTGAGCGCCGCCGCACCCATGGCGCCCTGAGCCGAACCTGAACCGATCGTACTCAGCGATCCATTATTACCCGCAATAGGCATCCCATCGATGATGATCAGCGGATCAGTACCCTGTGCAATACTATGCTGCCCCCGGATAAGGATGCCATAGGCGCTCCCCGGGACTCCGTTATATTGCCGTATCTGCAAGCCCGGCACCCTGCCCGACAAAGTACCCAGCACATTATTCACCGGCTGTGAATTCACCGTCGAACCCTTCACCTGCGTCACCGAGCCCGTGGACAACCGGTTCGTGGTCTTACCATAAGCCTGCACCACCACATCGTCAAGCGTATAGGCCGAAGACTGCAGAGCGATGACATGCAAAAAAGTATTCGATAACGTCAGCGTCTTCGGGGTGTAACCCAGAAAAGACACTGTCACCGTCGTCAGACGCGAATGCACCCGGATACGAAAGTACCCTCCAGGACCGGTGGTGGCAACAGGAATACTATCTATGGAGACAGAAGCACCCTCCAGCGGCTGTCCCTCGCTGCTCAACACCTGGCCTTGCACGGGAACATACAAAGAGGCTTCGGGTAATACTTTCCGGAAGATGGTGACGCTGGTATTGTCGACATGAAAGCCCAGCTGCAACCCCGCAAAACAGAATTGCAGGGTCTCGCGCAGATCGGCATTGTGCAGGTCGGGATCCACCGTCGGTGCATCGTCGAGGATCCGTTGGCTATAGATGATGTCATAGCCCAGCTGCTTTTTAACTTCGCCAAAAATATAGGGAATAGTAAGATCCTTGCCGCGCAGATTGAGCTTTTGTGCGCTGCAAGGGATAGGCAATAACAGGAATGCAAGGGCCGCCGCCTTAAAGAACATAGACAGATAGGTTTGGTAAGATTAATGGCGGATAAAGTGCAGGAAAAAGATGCCGGCTCTCACAGTGCAATGATCACCGGCATTCGGTTTGGTCTAAACGAGAAATGGCAAGGTTTAATGGTTGATACTTGATCAGCGGGAAGCCACTGCGCCTGAGACCTCGATCGTGTCACCCTTTCTTTTCAGATAGGCGCTCCCGCTCTCGACGCGGTCGATCATTCCCAGCAAGACTTCCAAGGATTCGTTCTGACGGAATATCCCCGTGATGGGAATTCCCGTTATATTATTAGGGTTATGTACAGTCACCTGGTGCCAGCGCGCGATCCGCCGGACCACCGTATTCAGATCCGCGTTGTCAAATCTGAAACAAGGGTTCTTATCCGCCCACGCCAGCACCGCCGCCGAATCCCGCAGTACGCGTACGGCCACATGCCCATCCGTCACCAGCGCCTGCTGCAAGGGCTTCAACAGCGCGGCTTCGCCTTTATTTGTCACCCGCACCGCTCCACTCAGCAAAGAGACAGCGCCGGTGGGTTCGTCGTCATAAGACGAGACATCGAATGCCGTCCCCAACACTTGCACCTGCATTTTCTGCGTGTATACGGTAAAAGGTGCATGCGTGTTTTTTGCCGTCTTGAACAAGGCCTCCCCGGCTAACCGCACTTCCCGCTGCCCTTTGTGAAAGGACGTGGCAAGACTCGAGGCATGCGACAAGGCCACGGTACTGCCATCGGGGAACACGAGATGGAAAGGGGCGGTGCGGCCCGTTGTTATGCGCGTGTTCATGGCTGATTCGCCATCACCCGACTCACCGCCGCCCATCACCGAATATTCGATCCGGTTACTATCCGTCTTAGTCAGTACCAGCCCTCCCAGCTGCGCTATCACTCCGTTCGGGACACGATCCAACGGTATGACCCGCCCATCCCCCAGCGTCAGCAACACCTGGTGACTAACCGCACCGTCGGAGATCGTCCCCGCCCGCGCGATCACCGGCACGGGCAGCTCGCTATGCGGATGACCCACAGCCGGCCTATCCACCGCCCACCAGCCAACGGCCAGCAGTAGCCCTGCCGCCGCAAAAGGCGCCCATTGCCTCAGCCGCCGCAGATGACCCGGTGTACGCCGCGACTCGTTCTGGACATCCAGCGCGATCCGGTCGCGGATAAAATCCCACATCCTGTCCGAGGGTACTTTCTCCAGCCGCCGAAGATTCTCCCGCAACCAGTCTACATCCCGGAATTTCTCCGGTAATGCCCGGTGATCGGCCGAACGCGCCTGCCACTGCTCGAGATCAGACATCTCCCTTTTGCTGAGGCGTTTGCCGCGGGCATATTTAATGATCAGTTCTTCAATGTGCGTAGAATGCTGAGGCATAAGATCAGGTTTGCGGGTGCAACTGGACACAGCAGACACACCCCTGTTAGTAATAATGGAAAAACCAGTATTTTTTCTACCTCGCGCGTAGAATTTGTTTGATTATTTTTTAGGTGCCTCCCGCCCGGCCCGCGCGGGGCTACTGCAGGATCGTCATAAGGAGGATGAGTACCAGGTGGTTACGGGGGAACACCGTCGTAAAATATTCATATGCCTTCGACAGGTGCTTATAGACATTCTTCTCGCTGGTGCCCAGACGCTGCGCAATGTCGCGGGCTTCCATACGCTCGGTGAAGCTCAGCAAAAAGACTTCTCTTTGTTTCGGCGGCAGACGGTCGATATGCTGAAAGATGAGCACCAGGACTTCGTCCTTCGCCCTCTCCACTTCGTCAAACTGTGTAGCCCAGTCGTACTGATATTTTGCCCAGGCCTGCTCGAGCTCCACCTGCTTCTTTAACTGTACCAGGTGGGCGATGGACTGCCGGCGCGCGACGAAATAGAGAAAATTGGAGAGATGACGCGCGTCGTTGATCTTGTCACGATCGTTCCACAACAACACGAACACGTCATCGGTGATCTCTTCGGCCACGGCATCGCTGTGCAGCAGATTGTGTATGAAAATGTACACGGGACGATTGTACAGGTCGTAGAAGTATTTGAAGGCGCGCCCGTCACCTTCTTTGAACATTTGGAATTGTTCTAGCGTTTCGGCAGTTGTACTACGCATAGGATGGTTATTCAGCGTGACACAGTTCTAATTAGTTATATTCTATCACTTACCGTTAGTTGGAAAAAGTTTCCACCTATAATTACGATTCATGAAAAAAATTCTGTCGGCGGCATCTTTGCTAAGCCTTATCCTTTCTCTCCATGCGCAGGTCCCGGTCCGTCATGTGGTACTTATTACCATCGATGGCCTTCGGCCCGAATTCTACGAGGACCCTTCATGGCCCGCACCCCATCTCCAGCATATGAAAGAAGAGGGGGCTTATGCGGTACACGTACGGCCCGTCTTCCCTACCGTTACCCTTCCCAATCATACCGCGATGGTCACCGGGGCGCTTCCGGCACGCAGCGGGGTCTATTTAAATAGCCCATTTAACCCCCTCAGTACGGCTCCGGCCTGGAACTTTTACGCCAACATCATCAAAATACCCACTCTGTTCGACGCAGTTCATGCAACAGGCAGGGTGACGGCCGCCATCGACTGGCCCGTTACCGTGGGGGCCACGGCCATCGACTATAACTTTCCCGACTACTGGGGTTTCGACGAAAAGACCGACAACATCGCTCTCATCCGCAGCGGCATCCATCCCACTGGTCTCTGGGATGAATTGGAAGCCAACGTGTTGGGCAAAGTACCCTCTGAGGAGATCAACAGTGACGACTTCCTCCGCACCGACGAGAATGCCAGCCGGATAGCCGCCTATCTCATCATGAAATACAAACCCGCCTTTACGGCCTTCCATATCACCGAGACCGATCACGCCCAACACGACCATGGACTCAATGGCTATGAAGTGCGTGCCGCCGTGGCCGCTGCCGACAGGGCAGTTGGTTCCGTCCTCGAAGCCGTCCGCCGCGCAGGGATAAAAGACAGCACCGCCATCCTCATCTGCGGCGACCATGGCTTCACCGATATCCATGCCGCGCTCGAACCCAATGTCTGGCTGGCCCAGGCCGGTCTCTTCCAGAAAGGTCCCCACTGGCGCGCCAAATTCCAGTCCGGCAGCGGCGCCGCCCTTTTCTATCTCGAGGATAAAAAAGATACCAAGACCCTGGCCGAGGTACTAAAAGTCCTCCACGACGTTCCCGAAAAATACAGACATCTCTTCCGCATACTCGAGCGGCCCGAACTCGACCGTCTCGGCACCGACTCTTCCGCCGCGCTTGCCCTGGCGCCGATGCTGGGTGTGGCCGTCGGCAACGCCAGCGAAGGCGAGGTCTTGCGTCCGGCCCATGGCGGCACTCACGGCTTTATGAACGACGAACCCGCAATGTTCACCGGCTTTATCGCCTATGGGACAGGCATTTATAAAGGCGCCGTTATTCCCGAGATGGGCACCCAGGACGTGGCGCCCCTCGTCGCGCGTCTTCTGGGACTGGACTTTCCCTGTCCTGACGGGATCTTATACCCGGGACTAATAAAGAAATAAGCCTTACTAAGACAAAGATGCCGCGAAATTCATCGCGGCATCCTTCATTATAGGGGTTCAGGTATTTATTTACAGACTATCCTGTACCATTTACAGGGGACCATGTATATTTTTATAAAGTTTGTCGTTTTTTTAACTATAAAAGAGTAGTTTTAGTACCAAGAAAAACAATCAAACGCAAAATTAATTACGTAAAATCACTGGAATTGGATTTATTTGCATCGTGAGGGACCATAGGGTCCATCCTGCATGAAAAATTCCAGTAACTAATCGTCGATTGCTGCAACATCTTTCTAGCCTATTTTGCGGAAAGTCCTATTAAACTTTTATCCTTTTAGAGCGCCCGTCGTTTTCACAGAGACGAATGTTTTATCCGTATACATCACTATTTTACTGTTCACGGCATGCAGGCAACATCAAAGAACGATCACACGATCTACGACAATGAAGAGGTCATCATGTCTTCCTTTCGGGAGGGAGACAAGGACTCCTTTCGCTGGGTATATGACCACATGTCCCGCCCTCTCACCTTTTTCGTGGAGAACATCATCCACTCCCAGGCTGACTCCGAGGACATCGTAGCCAATGCTTTCTACAAGCTGTTCCATGCCCGCGCCAACATGAAGTCTTACGAACACGTAAAAAGATGGTTATACGTCATCGTCCGCAACGAAGCCATCGACTATCTCCGCCTCAAGACCAAACAACGCGAGTCCCGTCACGACCTGGCGTATTTAGAGACAGGCATCGACGAACAACTGGAGACCGAAAGAGTCAAAGCCGTCCTGTTCCAAAATATACTGCAGGAAATTGAAAAGCTGCCCCGTCAGCGAAAAGCCATACTGCGCCTTTACTTCTTCGAACAGAAGACTACCAGCGAGATTGCAGAGATGATGCAGTTGAATAGCCAGACCGTTCTCAACCATAAAGCCAAAGCCTTAGAATCCTTACGAAAGAGTGGCCTGAAATTCAAATGGCTCCTCGCTGGTGCGCCCGGTTTTCTCCTGGCCACCGCCTTTTACCTATTGAAATAAATAAAGATTTAATTAACGAATTCTTAATCCCGCAAGATTGGTTAAACCTTATACCAGTCCGTACCGGGTAACAAGAGAAGTATAAAATTTACAATAGGAGCCATGGACCATTCTTTTGACATAGACAGGATATTGATGAGATACATTCGGGACGAAGCACTCACTCCGGAAGAGACCGTTTACCTGCAGGAATGGCTTCGTGCAGGATCAGGCCGCGAAGAAATGATACGGGAGTTCAGGAACGAGACCGACTGGGTCCAGGATGGATTGAAACAGATGCAGCAGACGCCCCATGGCCGTATTTGGGACAAAGTGGAAAGCCGCATTCAAGAAGATGGGTACTGGTCAAATGATAATGCCTTTGCCTCCGTCCCCGCCCCCATCATTCCCCTTGTCCGTCCGCACAGAGCCCGCTGGCGCTATATCGCTGCAGCCGCCATGGTAGTTGCCGTGGCCGGCGCCACTTTATGGAGTCTCCAAAAACATTCCACAACCCCTATCCCTAACCCTACCGCCCAGCCGCAGATCGCAGCTGCGACGGACGCCCGCCCCGGCGGCAACCGCGCCGTCCTCACCCTGTCCAACGGACAGCAGATAAATCTCGACAGCACCCGCAACGGCGTCCTCGCCGCGCAGGGCAACATGAATGTGACCAAACTGGCCGATGGCCAGCTTGCCTACAATAAGGCATCAGACGAAAAACCAACCGCGCCGGCCTTCAACGTGCTCAGCACACCCCGCGCCGGCCAATTTTCCCTGACCTTGCCCGACGGCAGCCGCGTCTGGCTCAACAATGCGTCTTCCCTCCGCTATCCCGTCGCCTTCACCGGCGCCTCCCGCGAGGTCGACCTTACAGGTGAGGCCTATTTCGAGATAGCAAAAGACGCATCGCACCCTTTCCGCGTCGCCGTGCATCGATCCGCACCCGTCTCATCCACCAAACCTGGCTCTACCGCCACGGCCGGATCCTCCGCCACACGCGGCGCCTCCGCCATCCGTACCAGCACCATCGAAGTGCTTGGCACCTCCTTCAACGTCATGGCCTATGACGACGAGAACACCGAACGCACCACCCTCGTCGAGGGCAGCGTCCGCTTCATCCACGAAGGCTCCAGTGCCCTGCTGGTTCCCGAGGAACAATCCGTCCTCGACGAACACGGCGCCCTCAAAACCCAACACCACGTCAACGTAGCCGAGATCACCGCCTGGAAGAACGGTTACTTCCACTTCGACCACGCCTCTCTCGAGACCGCCATGCGCCAACTGGCCCGCTGGTACGACGTCGACGTCGAATACGCCGGCAATATCCCTGCACAGGAGTTCATGGGCAAGATCCAGCGGAATCTGCCGCTGTCCGCGGTGCTGAAGGGATTGGAGAATGAGCATGTGCATTTTGAGTTGGAGGGGAGGAAATTAGTGGTTAAGCCTTAGCAAAAAATTCTGGAAGATTTGCTTCACTATTGCTGCGGCAGACAGTTGATCCAATATATACGCCTCAGCAACTGGGAGTATGTTTTTATCAGCAGCACTAAAAAGACGGGGAAAAACACAATCACAAATACAGGAACTTTGTATGTACGCTCAGAGGATCCCAGACAAGCATATCCTCCTGGATCTTTTTTGCCGTCCTGCTGATGCCCTCCACCACATTTACCCATGCGTCATTTGTATTTGCCCAGTCTTCGATAAACCGGGGTTCCGTAGGCGTCCAGATCTCTATATTCTCTGTCCTCTTCAGTGAGGCAAAATGCGACAGGAACAACGATTTCTGGTCGCTGTCCTCATGAGGATAAGAAAGGAATGCTCTTAATTTCCCGCCCATTATCTGGGTATTACCCGGTTAAGGTAAGTATAAAACCCGGCTGCCGCCACCCGTTAAAACACCCTTTTTTTTTACTCATATTTTTCCAATATTGTTGAATATATACGAAAAAAATAAAAATGAGCTTTAAGTACACAGGATTCATATCATACCGGAGAAACCAATGGTGCCGGAAATGTGCCTCCTTTTTTAATAATATATTACAGGAGAATGAGGAATGTTATGGCTCCGGGATATTCTTTGATGATAAGGAAATTGAGGTTAGAGATGATATTGACCAAAAGATTGCCGACGGCATCTACGAAAGCATGAGCCTGCTGTTCTTTTTTGTTCCTGTCTCCATCCTCGAAAGCAACCCCTACTGCGCATGGGAACTGGCCTATTTCTCGGAATACGAGAGGTTACGCATCGAAAAGTTAAAGCAAATAAACCCACACCTGGATGAAAATGACTGCAAACAGATCATTCCCATCCTGATAAAAGGAGACGAAAAGGACTTGCCCGATCTTCTGAGAAACCGAAAATTTGTCGATTTCCGGACGGAGATGCTGGTCTTACGAAAAAATAGCCGGGCAGCCAGAAAGGCCTATAAGGAGATCATTGATTCATTCAATAGCCTAAGGAGAACTTTTTCAGGATTCGAAAATGTGGGGAAGATCCCCATGCCGCCGATGGATTTTGCCACCAGTGCTGAAACGATTGGATATAAACCGCCATTTCCTTCAATAGTACTTAAGAATTAACAATGATAACCAACGACGGGAAAGGAACGATAATTACCTTTTATTCCTACAAGGGAGGCACCGGCCGCACAATGGCCCTTGCCAATGTGGCTACTCTATTGGCGATGCGGGATAACAGGAAGGTGCTGATGATCGACTGGGACCTCGAGGCGCCAGGACTGCATACGTATTTTAAGGAATACCTCAGTACCGGGGCGGATGACACGCCGGGTTTGATTGATCTTTTCGTAAAGTTAGACGAATTGCCGGCAGGCCAGGTCAACGAATTCGCCGGCAACTTTTTAACGGATTACCTCACCAGGATTGAAGGACTGGAAGGCGGCGAACTATTCCTGATGAAAGCCGGCCGATTCGGCAAGGATTATACCGACAAGGTACAGACCTTCAACTGGCGGAAATTCTTTGATGAGAAATATGAGTTCTTTCCTCATTGGATAAGCCATCTGGAACAGAATTTTGATTTTATCCTTATCGATTCAAGGACAGGCCTGACAGATATTTCAGGCATCTGCACCATGATATTGCCGGAAAGGATTGTTACCGTCTTTACTCCCAACAGCCAGAGCCTGGATAACTTACTCCACGTTATGGGCAGTTGGGTGGAATACCGGCTGAATTCACCTGACTTCAGACCTTATATGATCTATCCCCTGCCTTCAAGGGTCGAGCTGAATGAACTCGACCTATACAAGGAATGGCAGGGGATGTATATCGATGGTTTTGAAAAGGAATTCAGAACCCTTTATAAACTGCCATCCTGTAAACTAAAGGCATATTTCGACCTCGTAGCGCTGACTTATATCCCTAAATACGCGTATGGGGAAAAGATCAGTGTGCTGGAAGACGGACTGCAGGAAGCAGACAATCCGAAACTGAATGTAAAACAATATGCCGAACTGGTAAGCGCAATCACCAGCAATGAAAATCTATGGGATTATTCCTGGTACGTTTCGAAAAATTACAAAGAAGCCGTCGAACGTATCCGCCGGGTGGCAGAAGAAAAAGGCAGGAGCCTCAACCTGAGCGCACTGGCCCTGCAGGACATACCCGAAGAGATCCTTCAGTTGGACAGCCTGGAAGTGCTGGATCTCAGCAATAATGAATTAACCGATATCGACAGGGTCAAACAGTTGCCCCTTTTGGAGGAACTTAACCTTTCCGTAAACCTCATCGAAGACATCGGGCCCGTAAATGGGTTAACATTCCTGCAACAGCTGGACCTCAGCCGAAATCACATCAGGGATATAGCCCCTTTAAAAGATCTTATATTGAGGGGCGGTTCTATAAATATAGCAAATAACCCGGTGGATAATCTGCCGGTAGAAATAGCAGCACAGGGTAATAACGCGCTGATAAATTATTTTACCCAACAGGAAGAACAGGGCATGTCTTATTTGCAGGAGAGGAATATCATTATAGTGGGTTACGCAGCCGCAGGAAAAACCACACTGAGCAGACTGTTGACGGGTAAGAAAGAATTACCATCAACAATGGCAACCCGTGGTGTCGATATTGAAAGGACATCCTTATTTTGGGAGGAGGGGGAAAAAGAGGCTGCCCGGTTTAATTGCAATATATGGGATTTCGGAGGCCAGGAGATAGTTCATGCCACACATCAACTTTTCTTTAAGGAAAACTCTTTGTACATCCTGGTACTCGACCCGCGCAGCGAATCAGCCCGGGAGGGAAATGAAACTATAGAATACTGGCTGCAGTCTATCTCGCCTTACTGTTTCAACAGTTCTTTACTGATCCTTTTCAATGACAAATACGGTGGCTTTTCCAAAAATATCGATCTTGTCAGACTAAAGTCCCGTTACCCGTTTCTCAAAAACAGTTATATGATTAATCTCAGCGCAACGACTGCCGGCGCCCCCGAGTACCGGAAAGACGCAGAAACGGCATTCACACTTTTTAAACGGGACCTCGTAGGGGAACTTACCCATCTTCCGGTCATCAGTCTGCCAATCCCCCGCCGCTGGGCAGAAATACGGTATAAAATACAACGGCTGGGACAAAAAAGACCGTATATCAATCAGACAGATTATCAGGAATTATGCATGCGCCATGGACTGAATGACATGGCCAGCCAGCAGTCCCTCAGCCAGTATTTTCATGACCTGGGCGTTTTTTTACATTTCCGTGGCAACAGCCTTTTGGATGATTTTATCGTTCTTCAGAATACATGGGTCACCAGCGCCATTTATGCAATATTGAATAACAGGTTCCTGACAAACAGGGCTGAAGCGATAACCGCCACCGACCTTTCGGCGACGTGGAAGGACCAGGGTTTCGATCAGGGAGTCCACAAATACCTCATCGCGATAATGAAAGAATTCGAGCTCTGTTATGAATTGGCAGGGGAAGATACCTCCGTATATATCTTCCCCGAGATGCTGAAAGATTTTCCGCCGGAAGACTACAAATGGCAGCCTGATAAGGACCTGGAGATACTATATTCTTATCGGTTTCTGCCCAAAGGACTACTAACCCGACTGATGGTCCGGTTGAATAGAAATATCCGGATGATTGATGGCCGCCAGCTCATCTGGCGAACCGGTCTGCTCATCGATGGTCAAACCCTCTCCAGTCCGGACACCTATTGCGAAGTCACCGAAGAGAAGGACAACAGCCAAATAGCTGTCAGGACGCACGGGGATTTCTCCCAAAGACTATTACGGCAGGTGGTTGCAGAGATAGACAGCCTGAACGATCAGATTCCCCATTTACAGTACAGCAAAATGATTCCCTGTAATTGCCCGGAGTGTACCAGCAGAGTCTCCCCACATTTCTACGACCATGACCTTCTTCAGCGTGCCCGTCAGAAAGACCGGTCTGTCCAGTGCCCGGTAAGTCTGGAGGACATGAGTCCGGACGAATTACTTCACCGGGTAGGAGGCATCGGCTCTCCTAAAAAAAGCATATTTATTTCCTGTTCCTACCACGATGAACCCTATAAAAAAGAATTGGAAAAAAGGCTGAAGGGGATTGACAACGTCGTGATTTGGGACGATGCTGATCTCCGGCCAGGACAAGACTGGATGGAGGCGGTCGAAAGGGAGATAAATCGTTGTGATATCATTGTCTTGCTGATAAGTCCGAATTATTTGCACTCGCAGACACGTGGAAAATACAGGAACAAGCCGTTTGATTCGGAAGTAAATCCCGAAAATGCCGGCAAAATGGTTCCTGTCTTTGTTAGCCCCTGTGACATATCTCCCTACAAGAAATTACCCTGGTCAGCAGCACAGATAAATAATGCCAATCAGATCGAGTGGATCTCTTCGAGTGAGAATAAAGACATAATTTATGACAAGATTGTGATGGAAATATTGAGACGGTCCAAATAACGACGCTCTACCCTCGCCGAGGGCAGCGTCACATCATGTCCTTCAAATACCCTCCCCCATCCTTCCAAACCACGATCTTATCAGGCTCGGACACGAACCACACAAAACTTCCCCAGGCAAGCCCCGCTATGGTCTTTCTAAATCCAGGCGATTCCCGGTCGAGGTAAGCCGTTAAAAAGGCCACTTGCGACCTTGAAAGCCCGGCACTGTCTGTCAATTCATACAACACTTCCTTTCTTCTCTCGGTAATAGCCCCATCAGTGGCCACTACTTCTACAAAGATCAACAGGAGATCCTGGGGCCCAAAATCAACAAGAATAATATCCGGTAAATTCCTATCGGCTTGAATATTCAACCCCACCCTTGCCGCAAGATCATTATCCCGTATTACCACCTTATCATCACTCGTGCTTAACCACAACACCCCCGGGCTTTCAAGAAAGCTCCTGGCAAAGACTTCGATCACCGCACGGGAAATATCTGCACTGGGGCCTGCCGTCAAGTGACGGGTTTCATTATTAGGGAATGTCACCAACACTTGTCCTTCCCTATGATGAGCTCTAAGCCCCGCCAATGACAGCCGCATGAGCGCACTCTTGGAAAGGTATTTTTGTTGCCATCGATCAATAGCCGCCATTAATGTCTCTCCCAACAAGTCAGGCTGGAACAGGTCTGCAAAATCTTTCTGCAATTAATAACGGGGTGTACTGGACGTAGTAGCGATATCTTGGCGGGCCAAAACTGCACCTACTCTGACTAAGCCCTCACGTAAGGTTTCATCCCGTATGGGTTCTCTTGTATTATCTGCATACCACCGTTTGCCAGTTGGCTGATATTTTCGCCCCAACACTTCACTTACATAATGATTCCGGTCCTCCGCATCCTTTGACATTGCCTGTTCATCCGTCATTCTGTACACATGTACAGGCCCCAGGCAAACATCTCTGCCTTCTACAGCACCAATATACAGCATGGTAAAAATTGTGCTCGCAGACAATTCGCGGATACAATAATTCCGTTGAGAAGTTCCCGCAGGGAAAATTAATGGCAAACGTTCAAGTATTTCATCCCTGCTTATATAGGGTGGTAAGTCAGGCATTGTCAGCAGTATATAATTGTAAACAGGATATTTCAATCGCTTCCTTATTGCTTCCATTCCTGATAATCTCTTCCAACCCGGCTAATTCTTCGGGACCTGGGAGTGCCAGCGACTCCAATTCATAAGCCGATATAGCCACACTTCCGCTGATAGCGCGAAACGCCTCATTGGTAGCTCTGCTGTTAAGAAACACTGCCAGAACTTCAGGGCTAACAACAGGAGTTCCATTCAAAGGTAAGATCATGTTCAAATGATTCTCGATTACGACTCCCTTCTTATGTTGTAATAATTGGCTGGGAAGCGCCGCCGCAATAAGTCTTTTACCTTGCTCTTTTGCAGTAGTACGTTGCAGCAATATACATGGCTTTTTAGTAACCAGCCAGTCATCGCCTTCCTTAAATTTGAAATGGCTTTTGTGATTTTTTTTCTCTGCCCTCAGGATAAATTCTCCGGTGGCAGTCACCGCTTCAGCCCAGACTACAGGATAGAAAGAAGGTCCTTCTTTTTTATCAAAGAGTTGCTTTTTGTGCCTATTCCAAACCAATGGACCGGTACTTACTTTATAGCCCCAATCTTTTAAAATACAACCCATATTTTGCATAGCCTTTACTGGCCGGACTTGTTCTGGAGTCCGGGGCAAAATCCATGGCGCTGACAGATCAAGGGGGAGCAGGAATTCTCCTGAAGTCGCAATTTGCAGAACGTCATTGAGGCCAATCTCCAGCAAATTTACTCTTACAGTCGCTCGTATAGCAGGCTTTTTAAGGTAAACAGTAAGCATAGTCTCTTGAAGGACGTCTTCGAAAACGCCTTTGCGAATGGCGACGAAATCGATTTCCTTAGGTAGCGATTGTTGTCTTATTAGAATTCGCAAATTTTTGAAATATTCTCCTGACAAAAAACTTGTTGGAGTAAGAAGGGCTATCATACCGCCTTTCCGCGTCAGGTCGAGAGCCAGATGGGTGAAAAGACCATAGTAATTAGGATGACCATATAAGCTATCTTTGTACCTCTCTCGAATAAATGAGGTCAATTTTAATTTGCCATAAGGAGGATTTCCCATCACCAGGTCAAAACGTTCATTCTCTTTCAGCTTGGGAATCTCGAGGCTGTCCACAATCTTTACCAGGGGCTTCGGCCTGATTCCAGCCTTTTTAATGGTATCTTTCAATGCCGCCTCAACAAACACCTGGGTCAGCCAGCCGCCAAAAGCATCGATTTCCCATCCCACGAGATGGGTCTGTATATGGATCAAAATTTCCTTAGCAGGCCTGTCACCTAAAGCTGCTGCTATTTTTAGGCCCATCGGGGTCAGGAAAGCGCCACCACCACAGGCCGGGTCGATAACCCGGGCAGTAGCCCAATTTACTCCTGCATCAGTGGCCATGTCGATTAGCCGATGAGACAACGAAGGCGGTGTATAGAAAACACCCGCGCTAGCACGATCTGTTTCCGGCAAGAGTGAGGTATATACGTTACCCAGTTGATAACTGGCTTCGATTACAGGCAATTTGGCTGCGGCCGTGCCGATGGCTTTTGCTACAGCCAACACAGCTTCGTCCAGCCTCTTTACAGTAAATTTTTTAAATAATAATGGTAAGACAGGTGGCAATTCCCATTCCTCATGTATTTTTTGCCAATAAGCTTCAATAATGTGAAAAATAAATATTTGTACCGGAGGCACCTCGCCTTTTTCAACCAGGGATTTGCCCCATGCTTTTGCCATTAACTTCCCACTTTGCAAAGCAGCAGAGGGGTCGCTATTGCTCAACTCCAGAAGCGAGCTTGGATGTAGTATCCCAGGCTTTCTCTTATTGATTACAATTTTCTTTACCTTAGTATTCATAGCAGCCAAATGTAACAAATTTCTACTACCTTTCAGTAGAAGAACATTCCCGCTCTACCTATCCAACCAAACTTATGTTCCAACCCAACCATCCCTATTCAAAAAAAGATATATACGCCCTTTTAAATGTCCCCCCGGATGCCCAAAGAGGCAACTGGGACACCGGCTATAACGAATACAAAGACATGTTTTACATCTTTGCCAATATAGGCGTCGCCGGCCGGACTGGCCATGACTATAATAACTCCTGGGACAAAAACGGCCACTTACAATGGTATGGCAAGACGCGCTCCCGCCTCGATCAACCCTCTATCCAACGACTCTTGGACCCCGCCACCATCGTTCATATTTTCACCCGCGAAAATGATAGGGATCCCTTTACCTACAAGGGAGTAGGCAAGCCAAAAGACATTCAAGATACCAGCCCCATCATGGTCACCTGGGTTTTTGCCGACAAGACAGACGCCAACCCTCAACTCGCCTGGCCCACTTTTCTATCCTTCGCCGTCGTCCTCATGCGGGCTGGGGAATCCCTACATTTTGCACAAAAGGAATACAAAATCACCCAAGCTACTTCTCAATATGTCACGATACGAACAGACGGGCAAAAAGACATTGAATTGACCCCTGACACCTATGATGCTGCTATAAAAAGTATCACCAAGACGGGTCGGCTGACCCTCCCAGGGCCAGCCCAAAAAATATCCGCCATCGAAACGGCTATCGTACAAACGCTCCCCGCCTTGGACTATTCCGATGATAAAAAAATTATTGTCGAAGCCTCGAATGACGATAAGGTCCTATCGATCACACGACAGTTGAGACTCAGACGCGGGCAGAATAAGCTAAGGAACAACCTACTGTATCTATACTACGGAAAATGTTGCATATCCGGCTTTCATGTACAAGACGCATTACATGCCTGCCATATCGATCCCCATTCCCTGTCGGGTAACAACCATTCCACCAATGCGCTTTTACTACGGTCCGATATTCACGACCTATTCGACGCACACCTCATCGGAATACATCCCGGCACATTGAGCGTCCATACGCATCCCTCTTTGCGAAACACAGAATATATTCATTTAGAAGGCCGCTCCCTGTCCCAACGCGCAGACAACGAACAGCCCAACCCTGCCGCCCTTAAAGAAAGATGGAAATTGTTTCAACGATGAAGAATATCAATTGAAAATATGGGCGCGCCCCGCTCAACGATCCTCATCAAAGACAAATTGCAGCAACTCCGTCCATTTCCTGTCCTGACTGGGATATTCGCAAATGGCTTTTTGGATGCCTACCCCTTTGACAGGATCGTATTCCTTCTGCGGATAAACCTGATGTTTGGCTATTTCCGGCCAGGCCGTATAGCTGCACGGTTTCAGTAGGATCCAATACACCTGTTTGGTTTTTTTCACTTCGGCCAGATATTTCAGTGCCATCGGAATTTCCTTTTGCACAATGTAGGGCGAACTGAAGTAGCCGGGGCTCAACAGCATAAGAAGCACATTCGCCCGCTCCATCTCCTGCATGATCTGCGGGTTCCACTCTTCCGAGTCCTGCATCTTCGTATCCAAATAGTAGTCGATGGATCCATTGTTTTTGTAAAGATCCAGATGGAGAGTCAACTCATTTATCTCTTTCGTGTCCTTTGAAGAATAGGAGATAAAGATCTGTTTGGTCTGGGACCATTTACCCAGCACGAGTGTACCGCCGTCTGCTGCGCCGGTCTGTGTTTCCCCATACAGGATAGGCGCGGGTATTGCTTTCAGGCAGGGGTTCATGCCCGTAAAATATATGCTTTTACCCAATTTGCCGCGGCTTCACCCGCCCCTATCAAAAAAATCCTTTTTCTCCCCAATTGCCGTCCTTACGCAATTCATGATCTCATCATGCAGATCTGTCCCCGACGCATGCAGCGGATCGATAGCCTTTACCAATAACGCCCGCAAGGCGAACAGCTCCTCCCTGTTATATTTTTTCGACGCCTTCACTAACTCCAGCTTCATCAGCGCCTCCTGCTGATCCTGTTTGGGATTGAAAATATCATTTATATGGCTGCATTGGTGACAGACGCCATTCTTGTTGATCAACGCACACCGGTGATCGAAAATATCCGTCATGATACTGCGCGCATCATTCAACAAATGTTTGATCACGCCTTCCGTCTTATCGAGAATGAGACAGATCTCCTTCACCGGAAAATCATATATATCCTTTAAGATCAACGCCACCTGGCCCTCTATGGGCAATGTCTTCGAGATACAGGTGAAACAGAAGTCCATATGCTCCCTCATTTCATAAGCCCCGGCGCCGGAGTTGTCATGAACGGTCCAAAAGGCCCGCCTCACCTCTTCCGAACCTATCGCCAGATCCGCTCCCCTATCCTGCGCATCAGCGGGCCATCTTTTTACCTTCCTCAAATGGTCATAGGCGAGGTTGGTCGATATTTTGAATACCCAGGTCTTCAGCGAAGACTCCCCGTTAAAGGTCGATATTTTGGAAAACGCCCTGATAAAGGTGTCATGCGTCAGATCGTCCACATCGTTACGATCCGTAAGCAGCCGGTACAGATAAGATTTCAGCTGGCTCTGAAATTCGGCAAAGAGTGTTTGAAATGCGTTGATATCACCGGACATGGCCGATTTGAGGATCTCTTCTCTCTCCATTCGTTTAAAAAATTAGGTTGCGGCCTTCCGCCGGAAGACCGCAACCGACAATTTACTATAATATATTCAGCTTGCCGCAATCCACATCGACAACATGGCTGTTGAAGGCCACCCCCGTCTCAGCCGCGAGGAAAGCCGCCGTTTCACCCACTTGCTTCAACGTTGGACCCGTCTTTAATATGTCGAAGGCCTTGTACTGGGCGATCAGCTGATCTACGGGTATCCCATACTGTTTGGCGGCAGACTCGATCCACCCGGAGATCCTCCTGGTCTCCATCAGGGCGCCGGGGGAGATACAGGTCACTTTTATGCCCTCCGCGCCCCATTCGGCGGCCATCACCCTGGTGAACCCTTCGACGGCGGCACAGGCTGCCGAGAAACCCGCCAGATTGGGAATTTTACTCCGGGCTGCCGCAGACGATAAAAGTAAGATGGTTCCCGCGGAGCTGGTTTCGATCATATATTTCGCCGCTGTCCTCGACGTAAGGAATTGTGACCCGCAGATCTTTTCCATCGGGGCCATAAATTGCGCAAGAGTAGCCGCCGTCGCGGGCGGGCGGCCCCCCATTTCGCTATAGTCCACCGCAATGCCATTGAATACGACATCCAATTTGCCGTTGTCCGCGACGACCTTCTTCAGAAAATTGTCTATCTCGCTCTCATCCAGCGCGTCCACTTTGGCGGCTTCCGCGCGTCCGCCATCGGCGGCTTGCGCATGCCCGCCATCGGCATTGATCTCCTGGGCCAAAGCTTTTACGGCATCCAGGTTCCGGGCAGTGACATACAGTTTTGCCCCATGCCGGGCAAACGATCGGGCTACTGCTCCCGCAATCTCTCCGGATGCGGCAAATACGACGGCTACTTTGTCTTTTAGATCTTGCATTTTTTGTGCTTTTCTCTATTGACGATCGAGCCCGGCAAAATGGACGGGATTTTTAAAAAAAAGACAAGTAAAAAATATCGTACCTTCCTCCCTCACAATTTTTAAACCTTATCATCTATGCAAGTCGACGTCTTCCAAACGCCCGGTAATTTCCCCAACAATGATCCCAATCTCGGATGCGGTTATGGCCTCGTAGCCTCCATTGACTTCATCCCGGTAATGCATTCTTTCTTCTGCAACGTCACCCTGGACAAAGCCTTCGAAGTCATACAAATACTCTACTCCAAAGACCGCGACCGTGCCATCGTCATCACCGTACCCCAGGCCTTCTCTATTAAAAAGATCTTCGATATCCCCGGCGACATCAACAATCCCGGCCCGGTGGACATATTTGTACGCAGCGGGAAGATCCCCGACAACGACCCCGGCAATGTCTGCAGCTATGGGCTGGTCGCCACGGTCGACTTTATCCCGGCGCTGCATTCTTTCTACTGCAACGTCGACCAGGACAAGGTCTACGAAGTGACGGATATCCTCTACTCCAAAGACCGCAACCGGAAAATTGTGCTGACGGTGCCCGTCATACAGTCTGTAAAAAAGATATTCGATATCCCCGGCGAAGCCTAAAATCCACCGGAATATGGGTGTTTTTCCCGTATCCAGTCATATTTCCACCTGCTACTTTTGGAAAATTTATTTCGATGAAAAAAAATTTCCTCGTGGCCCTTTTGGCCTCTGGATTTCTATCGGCTTATTGCCAGACTGTTACTGTGACGGGTGGACTAAACCTTACCAAAGGTACAATTGACGCGGACGTGCTCAACCAGGTGATCCAGCAAAAACAAGAAGAAGTATTTACACGACTCTTTGCAAACATTGTCGTTAGGTATTTTCGGGATAAAAATCCCTCCGAAGGGGTTTATAATTTCCCCACTTACTATTCGCTCTACAATCTGGTTTCTGATCTTACGGTAGGCAAAAGTAAGACAACTGTATCGAAGGCCGTCATGAACTCAGCCGCTGAACTGGCCTATATTTATGCGTTTGTAAAATACTATCAGAATTTACAGGAGGAAGCGGCGCCCCCCGGCCTGGTCGGCGTGGAATCCAACCTGATCCAAAATGTCCAGTTGATAGATGGCGTTTCAAACGGAAGTCGCGTCACTCCGCTTGTCGATAAGTTGGAGACGCTGAACTTCTATATGGAGGCTGCCTATGATGTACTTGCAAAATCAGGTGATGTACAAAAAAGTTTTTACTTTAAGAGGCCGATCACTTCGACGGAAATAAGCAAATGGTATAGCAGCATGGGGTTGATCAATGATTCCAATTTTAATAATAAGGAATTCAACGGGAGTTATCAGCGGTTTTTTGGCTTATAAAGGCAAAGATCCGCTAATAAAAATAGTCACCACCCTAAATAAAGACGCAAATGGGTTCGCCACCCTGACAGAAGATCAGGTAAATGATCTCAAACTATTTCTCCTTGAATATGCGGGCAAGACGGATTATTTGTTCGATCAAAATGTCGTAAAAACGCTTATTGGCCTGCTCACCGAGAACATCCATTTTGTTTTAGATGAGAACCAGAAGGTAAAGGAAGTATACGTAGATGTCGCATCGCTTATCCTGTCCCTCGACAAGGAATTCATAGCTAAAAACAAGAAGAGTTCGGTTGCCTCGGGGGCATGGTATATTAACCCCAGGCTGTTTTTTACTATCGGGACGTCCACAGGGTTCTTTTTTAGCAATAAGAATATGCTGGATAAAGCCGCTGACGGCAGCCCGGCTGCGCTAAAGAATGTGACCATTGCCGCAGAGAAGATTGGTTTCCGGGTAAAATTATGGGATGGCGGTTATACACACCGGCGTAATCTTTTTCAATGGGCTGGAGCTTTCTGCGGGAGTTGGCATTGTATATCAAAACGGGCTGAATACAAAAAATGCTTTCTTCAAGTTTGATTTTGACATCCCTATCGTGGATTATCTGACTGCCTTGGCTGCGAAGAAGCCTAAATAAAAGCAGTGATTCCGAGCACCGTTAAAACACCTTTTTTTTGGCGGCTCCCCAAAAATAGCGCTCCGCCATTTCTCTTTCAGATAATAATACTGTATTTTAGGTTAACCACGCTAACCCCTAATGCCATGCTTTTAGTCATCATTATGAATCTGATATCGCTTATTGCGTTTATCAGCAAAAGGTCCAAATTACTTCAGCTTGCTGCCAATACGGAAAACACCGAGGAAAAGAATGCCTTTTTACGATCTGCCGACGGACAGATCTGGAAGATCGTACTGTTTGGAATTGCACTTTTTATTGAATTAATTCTCCTGTTAATGATCACTTCATCCCCTCACTAAAATGTATCTCCTTTACCTGATAATAACAGTTCTTATAGTTGCCGGTGCCCTCATCCGAAAAAGTATGTCGCGCTCTACACTCGAGATTATTCATCCGGCGCGGGAAGCAAAAGGTTCCGCAAAACTGCTTTATCTACGGTCATTCAAGTTGGATGGCAAGGGCTGGGTGACGACAAATACCGATATATTTGAGGGCTTAAATCTCTTCCCTCCAGAGCTGGATCTGGCCAAAGCCTTCATAAAATTCGATTTTCACCTGATTGCAGTAGGCAGGCCCGGCGAGAAGATCCCCGAGATTGGATTCGACAGGAAATATTTTAATAATGATGTTTGGCAGCAGGAAGTGATAAAACTCATCAGCGAAAGCGTATTGATCATATACCGCCCGGATCCTTCAGATGCCGTACTATGGGAATTCGAACAGGTCCTAAATGCGAAGGCGAGTGACAAACTGATGATCTGGGCGAACATGGGCTATAATACTGACATCAAACTTAATAAGGTGAGATACAATATCTTTAAAAAAAAGGCTTTCGAACGCCTTCAGGAAGAGCTGCCTGAATTCAATAAATTTAAAGGCTGGATAGCGCTCGACGCACAGGGATGCTGGAAGAGTTTTTCCGGACTCGGGATGAAGCAAATTCCCGCCTATATCAAGGCGACAGCGGGGAGGAAGATCTAAGACCCATTTCCGGCAGTGCGATCAGGTGTTTTTCCCCCTTTGAAATATCGCCCCATCGCTATATCTTGAGGCATCACCCAACTATTCGCATCACCTAAATAACCGCATATGCCAGCCTGGAAACCCATCGTAGGCAAGAGCTTCACACCCGCCAAATTCGACGACTATGTACATACGCTGCAGTGGACGGCCTGGCGGCCCTCCTTTATCGTCCTGCACAACACGGCCGTGCCTGCCCTGAAAGACCGCCCCAACGGCTTCAACGCCCAGAGCATGAAAGACTTCGTTTCCTATTACCGCGACGAACAGAAGTGGAGCGCCGGTCCGCACCTATTCGTCGACGACAGCAACATTTGGGTCTTTACCCCTCTCACCACCCCGGGCGTGCACTCCCCTTCCTGGAACAACGTCTCTCTCGGAGTCGAGATGCTCGGCAATTATGACACCGATGCTTTTGCCAGCGGGCGGGGACTACAGGTGCGCAAAAATGCAGGGGCGGCGATGGCGACGCTCTGCTCCGTCCTGGGCTTTCAGCCGGGTCCGACGATCATACGGCTACATAAAGAGGACAAACTTACCACGCATAAATGCCCCGGGAAAAATGTGATCAAACAAAAGGTCATCGACGAGGTGAATGCGCTCATCCTCGATCGTCACCCCGGCGAGCACCCGATCCCATAGCCATTCCGGCAACCGCGCGCGGCCCGGCGATGCCCTCCGCGCGCGGCCCCCTATTTCCCCGCATTAAACCCATATCTCAAACTAACACTCGACACCAACGTACTCAACGGCTTCTCCAACCCAAGGTAATTATTTACCCCCGCGCCCGCCACCACCCAGAACTGCTGCCCTATCCTGAACTCGGCGCCCAAATTGAACAACAGGCTTCGCTGAAGGCCGGAATAGTTCTGGTATTTATACTGGCTTTCAATGAACCCCTTGACGCTGTTGCTCCCATGATAATACCGGATATTCCCCGTAAACACCATATTCGCCGAGACTGTATCGTTCTTCTCCGTCCTCGGCAAAATGACGTTCGTACCCAGCAACAGCTGGCCGTTCTTACCGATACCGATAGCATAGGTCGACCAGATATTGAAAGAAGAGAATTGAGCGTTCTTAAGAAGACTGTCGGCCGATGCGCCAACCCACGCAAGGGCCAGGTCGAAACGATTGGCATTCCACATGTCTTCTTTAAAGGCATCGATGACCTCACCCTCTTTGCCGTCAATCACCTTTTCGAGGTCGGCGTTGGCCTTGATCAACGCATCCATGTCGCCGTCATTTTTGATATCGAACGCGGTGGCAAACGCGTCATACATCCGTTTCAAATTGGCGTCAGCCGTGCCCTTCAGCCCCTTGACAAAGGTGAGGAACTCTACATTATTGGCTTTGACAAATTGACGATCAGCGGCGGCATCCTGCCCGCGGGGCCGCTGTTTCACCTCGAACATCCAATGCTGGCTCAATTCCTCCAATGCGGCAAATCGTTGCGGAGTCATTGCCAACTGTTTGCGCAGGACATTGGAAGCATCATGCAATGCCTTAAGGATATCCCCCTTTTTAGCAATGGTCAGACGGTAACCTATGGACAATTTCGAGGAATAGGCGCCCGAATCCTGGATAGTGCCGACGCTGAAACCCGAATTATACAGGACACTGTGCGCGCCTTTGTTGTATTTGGCAATATCCCATTTTCGCGATAGCAGTTTCCAGGGAGCTATCTCCAGCGCGAAATTCTTCGGTATCACGCCCTGTCCATTGGAATAAAAAGGACTGATGGACGCCGCAAATTTCTTGATGTCGGATGGCCGGAGGATATTCGAAGGGTCCGTGCCGAGAGCCTTGAATGCCGGCATGTCGGGGACGCTGAAATTCAAAAGAAACCTGTTGGTCAGCGCAGTATCCATGTCTTGTGCACGGGCGAACAAGGATATTGAGGCCAGCGCAAGGGCCAATAGAAAAGTACGCATATCCTAGTTTTTGGCAATTAAAAATTTGATTCCCGTCACCTTGAAGCCATCGCTGTCGCCGATGGTGCTGTCCTCCGGAGCGATAGCGTCGCCGCCAAGATCCACCGCGCTTGCAGGATCGTCTCCCTGCAACAGATTCACGGCAATGGTAAACCCCGCATCATCCTGCACCTTTCGCACAAAAAAGGAAGTATTGACAAACCTTCCGTCATAGATATCGATGGCCTCGGCCGGATGAAAAGCATTCACCACGGCGAAACGATGTTCCCCCTTCCCATCCAGGTTGTCGCCGGCGATAATGGGCGCCGTGAGGATGACCGGCGTGCTCGTCGGGATCCCATCTTTTTCCAAAAGATCGAACGTGAAGGAGATATGATAAAGCCCCAGAGTAGAAATGCTGACCCATAACTTCCCTCCGTCCGGATCGAATTTTATTGTTTTCATGTTTAGTCTATTTATTCTCGTTAACTTTTAATCCCAGATAGGCGGCGCTGCTGATGCCCGTGAGGGTAAGTATCGTCCCGTCCAACTCAGGCATAGCGCAACCCCCTGTGCCTGCCTTGTACAGATAGATGGTGATGGCAACGATCGTCCAGACGACATTTTGGAATCGATGAATGCTGATCCCCGATGCGTCTGATAATATGTCATAAAAAAATCCCTGCGAAGGCCCATTCTGATGCCGGGGCACTATCGAAGAGGCATTGCTTTTGTCGATGACATTGGCCATCCCCGTAGTCCCGGCGCTGATGCCCAGCAACGCCAGCGTCGTGGAAGAATTGGCAAGGGTCAGCGGCGGACAGTTCTTGATACACAATAGATGATACAGATACACCGATGCCACCACCACCGTCCACACCGCGAACTGCGTCCGGGCCAGGCTGAATGGCCGGGGAATATCACCATAAGCCATCGCCTTGTACTTGCCATTCAGGGTGATCGCATTGGCGAGAAAAGCCGCAGGGTTGTCTATTTCATCTCTCAGCAGATCGGAACGATAGGCAAGGATGAAGAAAAAGAGGATGAACAGCCCCGTCAGGGTCCAGTTGAGGACTAATAAAAAGGTTTCCATTTCAATGTAGTTTAGTGTTTCGGCTAAACTAATTCTCTCGCGCGCCCCGGGGTACGGGGATTAGACGGTTTAAATACGGGGATTTCCCCGTACTGTAGTCCCGGTGAAAAGCTATAGATTTCATCAATGGAGTCAGCAGAAAAAATGGTACTTTACAAGTACACAATCCCCAATACCGGCATTATGCACCAGGAAAGAAGCAGCATTATGCACCAGCAGGAAAAGATCAGCGTTGGCATCGTAGACGATCACCAATTGTTTGTACGGTCGCTTAGTCTGCTGGTCAACAGCTTCGAAGGATTCACCGCCGTGGTCGACGCATTAAATGGCGACCAGCTGATCCGCCGGCTGGAAAGCATGCCCACGCCGCCCGGGATCCTGCTCATTGACGTAAACATGCCCGGCAAGGACGGCATCGCCACGGCAACCATCATCGCCCGGGACTATCCCCTCATTAAAATGGTCGCGCTGTCGATGAATGACGACGACCTTTCCATCCTCAGCATGATCCGGGCCGGCTGTTGTGCCTATCTGTTAAAGGGAGTCCATCCTGTAGAGCTGGAAAGGGCCCTTGGCGAGATCCATAAAAAAGGGTATTACAATGCAGACACATACAACCTCAATCACAGGCGCCTGCTCGCCCACCGGCCCGACACTTCTCCCTTAAGTGATAAAGAGACAAAATTTCTCCGGCTGGCCTGTAGCGAACTCACCTACAAGGAGATTGCCGCGCAATTGCATGTGTCGGAAAGGACGGTGGATGGCTACCGCGAGTCTGTGTTTCAAAAACTCAACGTCCAAAGCCGCGTGGGCATGGTCATGGAGGCGCTGCGCCTGAAAATGGTGACGCTGCCCTAGGGCAGTGCCTGTTTCCCTACAGACAAACCTTTACGACTAAGGTATTGGCACTACTTTTTATAGTATTTACTGTGAACATTGCCGGGAATTGCTTCTCCAAACTTGCAATTCACCTTCGGCAAAGGCCATCTTTGTACCAGTAACCATTTCAGAAACTTTAAAACCTCCGTTATGGACACCCAATATGCACAAATGGAAGTATTACTGATCACCGGCACAACCTTTTTATCTCACGACCTGTGCGAAAACGACGATTCCTGCCACGACAGACATTTATCGGACAACGAGCAGCTGGAGAAGGCCTGCTGGGACGGTTTGCTGCAATTGCTGCTTCCCGAGGTCTTTGAGCAGCCCATAAGGGATAACCATCTGTATCTGTGGGATGTAAAAGCCGCTTCGTCTTTCCTGCAGCTCGATCTTGGCGAGTCCCTGGTTCCAGCGGAGAGCGAATTTTCCATTAACCCCTATGCACTCCTTTCTACGCAGGCTTATAATTAATTATCTATCGGCCATCAGCATCCTTACGGTTCCACCCCCTACCCCTTCGATATCTCGATCCTTACCCCTTTACCCGGCGCAGCCGTAATACTGCAATGATACCGCATCTGTCTTGCCCTTTCCGCCATATTCCGAAGCCCATTCCCCGATGAAGGCTGTCGCATATCAAACCCCTTCCCGTCATCGGCGATGCGGAGCGTCAGTACATTTCTGTTATTGTTACATTCCACCGTTATCGTCCTGCATGCCGAATACTTCAGACTGTTATTGATCGCTTCTTTGGCGATGAGCAGCAGATTCCTCTTTTCCGTCTTACTGATAGGAATATCCTTTTCCGGCAGGTCTACCACCCAGTTGAGGCGGACACCACAGGCGCCGGCTACCGGCAAGGCATATTTCTTTATACGCCCGATCAATTCATAAAAGGTGTCCTCGGAATTGTCCAACACCCAGATCATATCCCGCAGTCCCGTCGTCGCCTGCGTCAGCGACTCGTCGATATTCAGAAAATGCTCGTCCTGTGAAGGCTCCTTTTTAGCGAGATGGGAGAACACCTTCACCGAATTCAGCAGACTGCCGATGTCGTCGTGCAGGTCGCTGGCGATGCCGCTGCGTATCTGTTGCTGTTTACGGATCTCGCCTATGCGGAATCGATAAAAGCCATACAACAAAGACAAGACAGCCAGCACGACACTCACCCGGAACCACCACGTTTCGTACCATTTGGGTTGAAAATGAAGGGTCATCTTCACCGGCGCAGACCAGTACCCATCCTCATTCGCGGCCTTTACCTCCAACGTATAGACGCCCGGCGGCAGCCCGATGAGATTGATGCCGGATTGCGAGCCGAGACTGACCCAGGTGCTGTCCTGCTGGAGTATCCGGTATTTGTAACGGACCGCTTCCGGCCGGGAAAAATTTAGCCCCGCAAAGCTGACATTCGTCTGTAGCCAGTTATTGGGAATGACCAGCGAGATCATCGACAGATCAGCCGTGTCGACCAATCGCCCGGCCATTTGCGTCCGAACGCCGGTAAAATACAAGGTCGGCGGCATAGTATTCGTGCTGAAGCGCAACGGATCTATCACCGTAAACCCATTCAATCCGCCGGCATAGATAAGGCCCCCCGCCCTCACCCCGCATACTTCTTCGAACCCATTGGAATGAAGCCCGTCGCCGGCGAAATAATTCCGGAAGGCCAGAGTATGCAGATCCAGCAGCGATAACCCATTGTTCGTGGTCACCAGCAGGCGATCCCCGCCTATCGGATACAATTGGTATACCCCATCGTTACTCAGACCATTACTCGTATTCAGCACGTTTTTTACCCGGAATGACTTGTCCAGCTGAATGATGCCCGACCCGTAAGAGGCCAGCCAATAATACCCGCCGGCCTCGCACATGTCGAAAAAAAGTTTATACGGCAACACCAGTTCCCTGCTGATGCTCAGGTCTGGCGACAGGATGCTGATGACATTATCCGACAGTACCCATAGGTTTCGGGCAGCGTCCCGGTAAATATTATTGACAATATTGGATGATAAGGCGTTAGGGGCTTTACCCTTCCCTATCTGCCAGACCTTTTTCCGCACAGGGTTCCACAACAGTATGCCGTTATTGTTCTCCGTCCCAAGAATGACGAGCGTATCGTTCACCCGTAGATGACTGTTGATATAGTATCTCGCATAATTCGAGAACTCCGGATAGACAGATACTATCGGCGCCTGGCTGCCATCCTTCTGTAAAATGAATAAGCCGTCGGTCCTGGAGGTGATGATACGGTTATTCCCATCCTGAAAAATATGGTCATAGGTATGGGTTCTTTCATAAAGCGTCAGACGCCGGCTGTCCTGGTCGATGCGTACCAGGCCATTCATTAGTCCGGCAAGTATATCACCATCCGGCAGTGCACAGATCGTCCGTACATTATCGAGCTTTATATGGGAGGCTTCGTCATATGCGAATGCATCGAATGGGCTTTTTTGGTTGCTGATAAACCCCAGCCCCTCCTGGCAGCCGAGCCAGATATTATCCTTTCCGTCGATAAATATGCATTGCACGGCATCGAGCCACTTGTTATCGGCCATGCCCATATGTTCTTCAAGGGCGGTAAACTTCTTCAACCCTTCATCGAATTGCCTTAACCCGCCATGTCCGGCCACAAGGACATCTTCCTTACGGACAGCCACATAATCCACTTCTTCTGTATTCAGCGGGACAACCGCCGTACAAGGATTATTATCCGGCAATAGACGATAACTCTTGTCATAACTTATTCTTCGAAGCCCCTGATTGGTCGCATACAAAATGCTCCCGGCGTGACTTTCCACGCCGCTGACGAATCGGATGGACCTGCTTTTAAGATGATCATTCAGCGCCGCAACACCTATCTTCCCCAACAGCGCTTTTGTGCGGCCGTCGTAGACCACTATCCCATATCCGCTATAGGCGACCCAAATATTCCCATTGTTATCTTTGAGAACGGACCTTACTTCGTATTCGACAGGATTGGCCCCGTCCGCCGCAAGAGGAGGCAGCGTTTCGAAGCTGCCGGATCGGATATTGTATAGCTTGATACCCGTAAAGGTGCCTATCCACAGAAGATCCCTGTCTTTGACCATGCAGATATTCCAGTCCTCACTGGTGGAGTGGGGAATAGGGATCGTCCGTATGACATTGCCCGTCAGCGTATTGATCACATTGACACCCACTTCTCCCGGCAATACCCACAAAAGATGATCCGCACTGTCGGGGATCACTTCCCGTATGTCTATCCCGCATAACCGGTGCCGGCTTTCGGCACTCTTTGTGTACCCTACAAAATTCCTTCCATCATAACGGCTCAGCCCATCCTGCGTCGCAACCCATATAAACCCGAATTCATCTTCGGTGACCCGTCGTACATTGTAGCTGTTAATTCCATCTTTTTGAGTATATTTCCGTACGATTACCGTCTCCCTCCTCTGTGCGCTGGTTACACTACAAATCAATACGTAAAATAAAAAAAACAGACTATGTCTCATCCGGATAAAAGGTGGGTTATTGTGTTCCTAATTTATGCAGATTTCAGGACATCGACCACCTTTTCCATGAATGACAGCATGAAGGGCGAGCTGAATACCATGTTCGGCGACATCCTTAATCAACGACTGGACAGCGATATAGCAAGCCTTTATGTGATACTCAACAGCATAGTATATATTGATCCGACTATACCAGGCCCGCCCAGGCAACAGGAAATGACTTTATTATTCAAGCTCAAGCCCTCTGACACCGGCGCCGGTAATGACTTCGAGTATTGTCAAAGTTTTGAATGCAGAACGGGCGATGCGGGCAGTCTGGATGTACAGCAACATATCCTCCAACAGGTAGGGAAATTGCATCCTGTCCTGAATGCGATCTCGGTTAGCGAAGGGGAGGCATTTACAGATGAAGAGATATTTATGATCACCTGGGACCATGGCAATGGGTTTGGAATATTCTTCCAGGATACGCCTCAACTTCCCACGGCGACAACATCCATCGACCATCAGCTGGATCAGTTCGAGTTCCTTAAAGCCTTTTGGGACAGGGCAATGCAGGAGAGCGCTGTAAAACAATTTATCGCCCGAAAAAATGACGTAGGTAAAAAGACCATCGACATACGGGCAGGCTTCGATCTGTACACCGTTGATCAGGAAGATGTGGCGGTGGCAGGTCCGATAGTGATGGAACAAAGCGCTTTGAATGCATTTGACCTCATCAGGGACAAAGACAGCATTCCTGCATTAATTCCCAAACAGCGTGGTCATGGTGATAATACGGATAATACTCTCAGGATAAAATTGAAAGGTCCGCTGCCGCCTGAGATACTTATGAACGGGGAGTTGGCTCGCGTTATCGAACAGTGGTTGAATGACAGCAAAGACAGAAAATACAAAAAGCTAAGCGTTCTTTTGATGCTCAACTGTTCCATGATGAATTTGCACACCCTTTATAGTCTTAGGAATGTCATTAAATTCCTGGTAGCCCCGCAAAGTCTGATCGATAATCCCGGATATAATTACCGGGACATCCTAAACTCCATTTACAATTCCCCCGCCCTTCCCATGACCCCGGAAAGGCTGTCAGAAAATATAGTGTGTTTCTCGCACAATACATTTTTTAAAGATAGCGCAGCAACGCTGAATATAGCCCATCCGGACACTATCGATCTTAGGACGATCGTTAATATCCGGCTGGACTATCCAGGCCACCCTTCGCCTATCGACAGGCTGATAAAAATGCTTAAACAGATCGTTACCCAATTGAATATACTGGCCGGTCCCAAAAAGGATCCCGACAATTCAGTCCGGCATTTGTTGAAATATGTCCGTCAGTTCTGCTTTAATTTCACAGACGAAAAAATTCCAATGATCGACCTGCCCAACTTTCTTTCGGCGCTGGTCACCGTCTCTTCCGGTCTGAATCCTGAGATCATTCAGGGGGATCTGAAGACCGCCATCAAAGACCTTCAAAATAATGCCCAGGAAGAACTACCGGGGATCAAAACCAGGTTTATCGGGCAAAACGCCTATTATGTGGAATACAAACCTCCGATCGAGATACTGACAGGCAGACCTCCCACCGGCTATAGCATCTATTTCCCTGTCGATGTGCCAAATATGCAGTTCACTGATATCGTCAAAAATGATCAATTATTAAAGGATTTTCCGGAATGGAGATCACTGATCGATACCATCTATGACATAAAGCTGCCTGACTAGCTTTGATAGTGTTTCTGTTGGTCTTCCTTATCTGCAATATGCCTGGCGGCGAAATGCTCTTTTTTCTCCCCTTCAGTGGTTATGTTAAAACCCGAGGAGGTAAGATGAAGCTTACCGTTGTCCAATTCATGCGAGATAGTCGGTTTGCCGGAAGCAAACATATCCAGATCGATCTTGAACACACCAAATTGGTCGTCCGTTTCGAAGTCGCCAGGGCCGATCTTCGCAGGGGTGAACCTGACGCATATCTGCATTTCCAGGTCGCCGTCCGGAATATCTCCGCCGGTTCTAAAAAAAAGCTGTGGTGTGTTGAGCTGCATTTTACCAACGAAAAAGGCAAAATCCTTTTCTGCGAGCGTTACCTTGAAACCCATACTTGTACGTTTTAGTTGTTTAGAAATTGTTACCGGCACAAGGTAATGCAGTTGCCGGTCGGCCCCTACGGGAAAAACACCCATTATGGTAGTACAATACCGTGTTTATACGCTACCCCGGATGCGTCCCATCTGCTATATTACATCATTGCTACACCACCTAAAAACAGCTTTCATGAAAAAATTCCTTTTGATCGCATCACTCCTGTTCATGGCATTCGTCTATCTCTCCTGGCGCAAACCCGGCGGTCCCGGACACGGATCCGCGGCCTCCGCCGCAGCAACGGCGCACTCCGCCACGCCGGCCGCCTTCAACGTCCCGGCCCTCGCCGCGGCGATCACTAACGCCACGCGGCCCTCGCCGCTCGCCGCCGCCCTCGCGGCACCAGCGCCCCCGGCCCCTACCGGTAACGGCCAGCCCGTCACCCGCGCCCAATACCAGCCCTGTCTCGACTCATTCGTCGCCGTCATGGGCCGCTACGGCATCACCCCCAACAACCCGCCTGTCAAGAATACCTCCTGCCCGGCCATGACCTGGCCCATCACCACATCGGAAAGCTTCCAGGCCTCGGGCTTTATCGCCTGGCTGCAAAGCATCGTAGACACCTATGACCCGTCCGGCAAAGGCGCCAATCTCGATTTTCAGATAAAATTTGGCATTTGTACCCCTAAATTTGTGGCAGACCTTGGCCAGAACACAGCGCTCGTCGGCCGCATCGCCGTATTCGTCGTCGGAGCATACCGCGACACGCCCGCGGCAAAGGCGCTAAAGGCAAAGGCCCTGAAGTCCGCGGCAGGCACCGATCCGGGCGGCACCGGTTACGAACTCGGCGGTCTGCAGCCTTAAACGTATGACAATACTTTGGTACCAATATTTCCAGCTGTTCAGCCTCCTGTGCGCCTTCTTTTGCCGCAGGGGGCTGAACGCTTATTCCATAGGCATCATGATCCCCATCCTGCTGCTGGACAACGGCACGGAATTCGTCGCCAACAACTTCCGCCTCTTTCATTGGAAAAACAATTATGCAGTAGGTAACCTCTATCTCATCCTCTCCACCCCCATCTTTCTCTATCTCTTTTCCATCATGCTCGAACTAAAGGGCCGCCAGAAGACGGGCTTCTTCATCGGCGCCATCGGGCTACAGCTCCTCATAGTGGCCAACTTTTTTGTCTATCAGGGTCCCACGGATTTCAACACCTATTCGAATCTCCTCATCCAGGCCACCTATATCGTCCTCTCCTGTCTCGCGCTGGCCCGCATGGCCGTCGGCAAGGACGGCGAATCGGCCATTCTACAGGACCCGAGATTTTGCATCAACGCGATGATCCTGCTCTTCAGCCTGGTGACGATGATCGTCCTGGGTTCACAGAAATATATTGCGCTACATAATATAGAAATACGCCATAAAGTCTTATATTTTGCCATCATGCCAATTGCCAACGCCGTATTGTATACGGGGTACAGTTGCGCCTTCGTGTTATGTCGGATGCAAATCAGCAAATAACATCTACCATACTGGCGGTCATCTTCGTCCTGCTGTTCTTTGGCGTTCTCTTTTTGGTGATGCTGGTCTATTACAACTATCGTCGCCGGCAGACGGCCCTGGAGAAAAGACAGATGAAGGCCCAGTTCGACCAGCAGTTGATGCAGGCCCGTCTCGAAGTGCAGGAACAGGCTTTTACCCATATCAGCGAGGAAATTCATGATAATGTAGGCCAGCTGCTCAGCCTCGCCAAGATGCAGCTCAGCAGCCTCGGCGAGGCCAGCCCCGGCAACCCCGACCTCGTCGACCAGGACACGCTAACGGCCGCCCGCGAAAACCTCGCCCGCGCCATCCGCGACCTGCGCAATCTCGCCAAAAGCCTTCACGCCGGCCACATCCGCGCCCTCGGCATCCGCCAGGCCACCGAAGAGGAAGGACTGCGCATCACCCGCAGCGGCCTGCTGTCGGTATCCGTCACCTCCGAAGGGGCCGAACACGATATCCCCGAAGAACGACAGATCATCCTTTTCCGCATCATCCAGGAATGTCTCCAGAATTGTGTCAAACACGCCGACGCCTCCTCCGTCAACATCGGCTTCACCTGTTCCCCCGACCAGCTGCGCGTCCCCGTCCGCGACGACGGAAAAGGCTTCGACACTGAAGCGACGCTGCAG